>Ga0105054_10003541_pt1 | contig 24121 bp, 28 predicted proteins | sample BON02_FD_78091 | JGI IMG/M metagenome (GOLD analysis project Ga0105054, IMG submission 78091) | Freshwater microbial communities from Lake Bonney liftoff mats and glacier meltwater in Antarctica - BON-02 (megahit assembly) | ecosystem: Environmental > Aquatic > Freshwater > Ice > Glacier...
CACGGCAATCAACGGTGAGAATTTTACCACCCAGCGGTTCAGGGTGGCGTGGTCAACGGTGACACCACGTTCTGCCATGATCTCCTCGAGGTCTCGGTAGGACACGGCGTAACGAACGTAAAACACCGCATGCAGGATCAATGGCTTAGGATAATGCACGCCATTGAAATCAATTTCCATTCCGCTCAACCCACATGCTCTTTTCTCTCGACATACTCTGCAACATCAGCTACCCGTCTGGAAGTCCAAAAGTTTGCGACAGAGCCAGCGGATGCATGACAAGAACGACCGGATCATCGAAATGGCGACACAGCAGGTCGAACAGCGAATTTCAAACGTGCTTCTGAGGCTGGTAAACCAGTCCGGCCGAAAAACCGCGATCGGCATCGAAATCGACTTCCCAATCACCCGGCAGGACATTTCAGAGATGAGCGGCACAACCTTTCACACCGTCAGCCGTGTGCTGAGCGGATGGGAAAGGGCGGGCATCGTTCAAAGCGAGCGCAAGAAGATCACCGTCGTGCAGCCTCATCAGCTTGTCCTGCTGGTCCAGCCGCTGCCCTGACCGCCGCGTGCAATTCGGCCAACAGGGCATCGGGGTCGATGCCATATTCTGCGCAGGCGTCGTCGATGGAATGAAACGGGCCGATCACGCAACCGACGCAAAGCATTTTGTGCGCGATGAACACCGTCACCGTCTCGGGCCAGCGGCGCATGATGTCAGCCAGCGGCAGATCGGGATTGTCCAGTAATGCTGCGCGCATCGTTTTCTACCTCTCTTTCCCGAAAGCTGACCGAAATACCCTTGGCCGACGTTGTTCCTGCACAAACTCCGTGCAGCGAGATACAACTGGCCCTCTGCATCCGGCAAACTCTGAAGGCGCGCGCATGGCTGCACCTATCAGCCAGGCAAGGACAGTGATGGAAAGCGCCGAATAGACCACCAATAACGCGCCCGGCCCCACGATGATCTCGGCACGTTTCCGGATCGTGGGTCGCAAAGGAATAGAATGCGTGACAAGAAACGCGACAGCGGAAAACGTAAACTCGAACCAACCCGTCGATCAGTCCCGGGGCAGCGGGCGAAGCAACGCGGGGCCGTAGAATACGACAAATCCAAGAAACCCGAGGCACCAGAGCACCCCAGCAAGGTCAGTGAAGAGTGTCGCTTGTCCGGGCAAGGCACCAGCCAGAAATCTGGACAGGACCGCGCCGACGATCGCGAGATAGATCGCGACAGTCCCGGCCCCCGCCTTCAAGGCTTGTTTCGTATGGCCCAATGTTGCCCGTGTCATGACCGCAACCGTCATCGTGCCGACCGCCCCTGCCATCCAGAGGTGCTGTGCGGCAATGCCGCCAAGGCTGCCTGGAAACAGGATCGACAGGCCGAGCGCGAAGGCACCAAGCGGCATAAACCCATAGGCGAGAAGCAGGATCCAGACCAACGGCTCACGCCATGTCTGCCAGCCGCGCCAGCGCAAGAGGCGCAGGGTTTGCACGATGCCACACAGGACCAGAAGCAACCCGGTAGAGGGGGACGCCGGAGCAGCAACCCAGAATATCAGGGCCACAAGCGTGATCAGGAGGGCTGCCTTGTCGAAGGGGCCGAATGGTACAGGCAGCGCCGAGTGCCCCGTCTTGACGAGCCAATTGCGTGTGAAGGACGGCACGACCCTGCCTCCGATCAGTGTGATCAGCATGATCCCGGACGCAAGTCCAATCCTCAGCCCGACACCGGACGCCGCATAAATCCCATGTGCCGCCTCCCAGTGGAATATCCCGTTGCCGAGGATCAGGACGGACAGGATGGCCAGAACGACAAGGTTCTTCCAGTTGCGCCCCAAGACAATCTCGCGCGCCAGATAGCCCCAAAGCACGACCAGTCCCGACAAGTCGATGATTGCTATGCCCAACGGCGGCCACCCCGCCGAAAATGCCACCGCAATCCGCCCGGCCAGCCAGAACCCGACCAACACCGCCAGCGGCCAGCCCACCACGGGCAGCCGACCCGACCAATTCGGCACGGCGGTCAGAAGGAACCCTCCGACGACGGCAGAGAGATAGCCGAACAGAAATTCGTGGGCGTGCCAGGTCACCGGATCAAAGGCCGTGGGCAAGGTGAGGACACCCGTCAGCATCGACACCCAAAGCACCATCGAAAGGGTTGCCCAGACGGCGGCGGCCAGAAAGAACGGCCGAAAACCGAAGGTCAGGATTGCCGGGCCGCGCCAGGCGCGCATTCGTTCCGCTGTGCTGCTCATGACGCATTCCTTAAGGACTGGATGCCCGCTTCGGTCACGATGGCGTCCAAAGGCATGTCGTGCGGTTGCGGAAAGATCGTCGCCAGCCGTGCGGACTGAAAGCCTGTCCCGATGGTGAAAGGCGCCGGATCAATCGCAGCCAGCGTCCGGTCGAAATACCCGCCGCCATACCCAAGGCGAAAACCTTCAGCATCCCAACCCATCAGCGGCGCCAGCGAAATATCAGGCGTGAGTGCCGCAGCATCTGGCGGCGGCACCGGAATATTCCAGTCGCCCCGCACCATCCGCGTCGTTGGCGTCCAGCGGCGAAAGACGAGAGGAGCTGCCTTTTGTTCGACGATTGGCAGGCAGACTGTGACGCCCGCTGCATGCAATTCGGCCATCAGCGGACGTAGGTCAGGTTCGCCCTTGATCGGCCAATAGGCCGAGAACACCTTCCCCCGCGGGGTGTCGAAACGCGCCGATAACAATGCGCGCAAATGACCCGTCAGCGCCGCTCCAGCCGTCGCACGGTCCTTTACGCTCAATGCCTGACGCTCGGCCCGCAATCGTGTGCGCTCCGCCCGGCGCCAACGCGCAACGTCGCGTGCCTGTTCGGGGTCTGCGGCCAGCGGGTCGAAATAGTCCGGTGCCACCTCGCAAGCGAGACAGGGCGGCGAGGCGTAGCGGCTTGTCTGGTCCGGACCGTGCATTGATCAAACTCTCTTGCGGATCAGCGCGACGGAATCCTGAAGCGGGGCTGTATGTGTCATCACGGTAACCCTTTGTCAGCGCAGAGTGGGAATCGGGTTCGCGACCGTGCGGGCGGCATCCTCGACGGCCATGTTCAGCGAACGTGCAATCCGTTCGCGCGTTCTATCACATGCGCCGCACCCGCGGGTGTGCAGATCTCATTCGCGGTCGCGCGAAACAGCGTCAGCCACCGCTCGAAATGCGCCCATGTCACCGGCAGATGCGCGTGCGCGGGAACCGGAGCGCCGTGATACGACCCCGTCATCAAGGCAACTGACGACCAGAAGGACACCATCCGCGCAAGATGCGGGGGCCAGTCCGAAATCCGGCTGGCAAAGATCGGGCCCAGGAACGCATCAGCGCGTATCCTGCCATAAAAGCTGTGGACAAGGTCGGTCAGCATCGCCTGATCAAGGCCGGTCCGTTCCATGATCGACTGCGTCAGTTCCGGCCGTGCGGATGATATGCGCGCGTGGCTGGCTTGTGTGTGACCAATGGTGGCCCCCTGCCACAATTATGCACCATTGATTAGACCTGTTAATGGGTATTGTAAATACCCATTCAAAGACTGGAAGGCCGCATGCGTCTTACCTCCTTCACCGACTATGGACTGCGCATGCTGATGCGCATGGCCAGCACCCCCGGGCGCGCCTATTCCACAGCCGAGCTGGCCGTGGAGTTCGGTCTGTCGCGGAACCATCTGAGCAAGATCATGCAGCGACTGGCGCGGGGCGGGATCGTGCAAACCCGCCGGGGTGGTGGCGGCAGGGCCTTGCTGGCACGGCTCCCGCAGGCCATTCGCCTGGGCGACGTGGTGCGGCTGCTTGAAGAAGATCAACCCCTTGTCGAGTGTTTCCAGACCGCAATGAACACCTGCTCGCTTGACGGCAGGTGTCGGTTGAAAGCCCGCTTGCGTTCCGCCGAGACGGCGTTCCTGGCCCATCTTGACCTCGCAACGCTGGCTGATGTCGCACTTCCGACGGCATCTGACGACAAGAACCAGATCATCAGCCGCTCCCGGTTCGACGCACCGCGTCAGCGCGACGGACCGAAGTGACATCTCGCGCGCAGGCCCGCCATGATTGAAGTATCGTCCGTTCGATCAGGGCTGGCCCCGGTACATTGACAAAAGTGAACCGGCTTTCTATTTAAAGTTAGCGATTACTCGCTAACAGGGAGAATATCTCATGGTGCTGCGCAAATCTGCCGATCACCGCAAGGCGGAAATCGTTGCGACAATGCTGCGGCTGGCGGATGAGCTTGGGCCAGACCGGCTAACGACGAATGAGGTGGCAAAGGCCGTCGGTCTGACGCAGCCGGGCATATTTCGCCATTTTCCGACCAAGCAGGATCTGTGGCTCGCCGTCGCAGGCCATATCGCCGAACAGATGACCGAGGCGTGGGCGACCGTTCTGGTAGAAAATTTGGACCCACAGGCCCGTATCGAGGCGCTTATCCGTGTGCAGTTGCACCAGATCGCCAAGAACCCTGCAATCCCGGCGATTTTGCATTCTCGTGAATTGCAGTCGGGGAACGCCGCTCTGCGCGCGCAATTCTTCGAGCTGATGACCCGGTTTCAAGGCCTTTTGATCGACGCCTTGACCGAAGGTGGTGCGCAAGGGGTTTTCAGGAGCCACCTTGCACCAAAGGATTCCGCGATTTTGCTGATCTCACTTGTTCAGGGGTTGGCGATCCGCTGGTCACTGGGACAACGCGCATTTTCGCTGGAAGCCGAGGGCGGGCGCCTGATGGCCTGTCAGATCGCGCTGTTGAAAGTGGCTCCTGAAACAAGGGCAACTGCATGAAACTGCCATCAAAGAGCACCATTTTTGGATTGATCGCCATCGTGATCGTTGCGGGGGCTGGATGGTTCTTTCTGACCGAACGTCCGGTTTTCGTGCCTGTTGTGGTGGCCGAGCAAGACGTCGACGTCCGGGTTTATGGCCTTGGCACTGTCGAGGCGCGTATCGTGTCGAAAGTCGGGTTCGAGGTTGGTGCCGCGTTGACCGAACTTTTGGTCGACAGCAATGATACGGTGAGCAAAGGCCAGGTTCTTGCCCGGCTGCATCCGGTGGAGCAGGAGGCCCGCGTGGGCCGGGCAGAGGCGGGCACTGCGGCATCGCAGGCCGCAATTTCGAAGGCCGAAGCCAGTGTCGAGCGGGCAAGCGCGGTCTTGGCGCAGCGTTTGGCAGCAAATGCGCGCCAGCAGGAACTAGCCTCGCGCAGCGCAATTGCCGCGACACAGGCGGAGGAATCCCAACGCGACGTCGATGTTGCGGCGGCTGATCTGACTGTGGCGCAAAGCGAGGTGGCTGTCGTCACGGCGCAGGCTGCAGACGCCAGTGCAGCCCTGCGCTACGAGCAGACGCTACTGGATCACCATGTCCTGACAGCGCCGTTCGATGCCGTCATCGTCGAGCGTCATGCCGAGGCTGGCACCGTGGTGCGGGCAGGTGATGTGATCTTTACGCTGATGGACCCGAATACCGTCTGGGTTCAGGCCTATATCGACGAGGGTCGCGCAGGCGAATTGGCGATTGGGCAGGTTGCAGAAATCCGGCTGCGGTCTTTGCCGCACGCGGTGTTCACCGGAAGGGTTGCGCGCATCGGCATCGAAAGTGACCGGGTGAACGAGGAACGCCGCGTCTGGATCACCTGCGCCGACTGCCCGGATCAGGTGTTTCTTGGCGAGCAGGCAGAAGTGCGGATTACTACGGCCACCCTTGCAGATGCCCTTCTGGTGCCGGAAATCGCGATTCAGGGCTTTGACGGTCATCAGGGCAACGTCTGGGTCGTTCAGAACGGTCGGTTGGCGACAGTACCGCTGATCTTTGGTCATCGCACCGAAGATGCGCGGGTCGAGGTCGTCTCGGGTCTGCCCGAGGCTGCGCAGATCGTGGCCAGCCCCATAAAGGCACTGAACGAGGGTCGGCTTGCCCGCATGGCAGAGGAAGCGCAATGAATCTCGCTTGGCGCGATGTGCGCCACAATCTGTTTCGCTTCATCCTGACCTGTCTGGGCCTTGGCCTGCTGATGACAGTCGTTCTGGCGATGATGGGCATCTACAATGGCCTGGTGTCCGATGCGCTGAACATCGTAAAGGCACCGCAGGCTGATATCTGGGTGGTAGAGGCCGATACGCAGGGGCCGTTTGCCGAAGCCTCAAAGATTCCGGGTGACACCCGCGACGCGGTGGCGCGACTGCATGGTGTGTCGCAGGCGGGCAGCATCACCTATCAAACGATCGAGGCCCCCTTTGGCGGGGCGGTGCTGCGGCTTTACGTCATCGGCTATGAGCGTGGTCGTCTGGGTGGCCCCCAAACCATCGCAGAGGGACGCGACCTTGAGGCCAGTCATTTCGAATTGGTGGCTGACGCCAAAAGCGGGCTGACCCTTGGCGATACCGTTGAGTTGGGACGCAACCGCTTCGAGGTTGTCGGGTTAGTCGAAGATACGATGAATTCGGGCGGCGATCCTGCGATCTTCATCACCCTGGCCGATGCGCAGGTCCTGCAAACGCAGCTTGCCCCACCGGCTGCGCGCGTGCAGGCCGCACGCGGGGTTCCAGCGACTGGCGGGGCCACGGTTGCCGCCGTTATCGCGCGGCTGGATGCCAACGTGGACCCGGAAAGCGTGGCACAGACGGTGAGGCACTGGAAACACCTTTCGGCCCTGACGCAAGCTGACCAAGAGGAAATCCTGATCAAATCCGTGGTCGACAAGGCGCGCAAACAGATCGGTTTGTTCCTGGGGATTTTGCTGACGGTGTCCGCCGTGGTCATCGCGCTGATCATTTACACGATGACGATGGAAAAGCTGAAACAGATCGCCACGCTGAAGCTGATTGGCGCGCCGGACCGCACCATCATTGCGCTGATCGTGCAGCAATCGGTGGCCCTTGGTGTGGTCGGGCTGGCCATCGGGCTCAGCCTGATCCTGACGGTAAAGGACTATTTCCCCCGGCGCGTGCTGCTGGAACCCGTTAATGCACTGGCGCTGACCGGGATCATCCTCGTGGTCTGCGTGCTGGCCTCGGGCCTGGGTGTGCGGGCAGCGTTGAAGGTGGATCCCGCCACCGCCTTGGGGGGTTGAACCGTGGTCGATCAAAACCACAAAGTGATTGTCGACATCAAGGGCGTGGCCAAGCACTACGGTGAGGGAGCGGCCCGCGTCGATGCTCTTCGCAACCTTGATCTGACGGTGCATGCGGGTGAAGTCGTAGCGCTTTTGGGTCCGTCGGGTTCGGGCAAGACGACACTTCTGAACATCATCGGCTGCATCATTGAGCCGTCCGAAGGGCAGGTCAGCCTGGATGGAGAGTTGGTCTATGACAACCGCTGGCTGCGCGGCGATCTGCGCAAATTGCGGCTGGACAAGATCGGGTTCATCTTTCAGGCCCACAACCTTTTGCCCTTCCTGAATGCGACCGACAACGTGGCCCTTGTGTTGCAGCTTGCGGGCAAGACCCGCGCCGAAGCACAGGACCGCGCACAGGAACTGCTGGACTATCTTGAGGTAGGCAATCGCGCCCGCGCCATGCCGGCCCTTTTGTCGGGGGGTGAGGCGCAGCGGGTGGCGATTGCCCGCGCGCTTGCCAACAGCCCGCGCATCATTCTGGCCGATGAACCGACTGCCGCGCTGGACAGCAAACGGGCCGGGATCGTGATGGACCTGATGCGCAAACTGGCAGCGGAACAGGATGCCTGCATCATCGCCGTGACCCATGACGAGAAGATCCTCGTCCGTTTCGCCCATTTGTTCCACTTGCGGGACGGCCGTCTGGAAAACGACACAGGAGATGAGAAATGATGACGAAGAAATCAGCTTCCACAGGGCTCTGGATCGCGGCCGGAATTGCGATTGTGTTTGGTGCTTTGACCATCGTGTCGGGGGGGCTTGCGCTGTTTGGCGGCCCCGCGGCACAGGCCACAGCGGGGAATTCGGTTCCATTCGTGTTATGGTTCAATTTCCTGTCAGGCTTTGTCTATGTGCTTGCCGGGACAGGGATCGCATTGCGCAAACCGTGGAGTGGAACACTTGCCACAGCACTGGCCCTTGCAATCATCGCGGTGTTCGCTCTGTTCGGCTGGCATGTCTATCGTGGCGGCGCATATGAGATCCGCACGATTGGCGCAATGGCTTTACGCGCGGCGGTCTGGATCGGTATCTCCATCTTTTTAATCCGATTGCATAAGGTACCGTCGTTGGAATCCCACAAAGACAATTGATGCGCAGTACGGGAATTTCTCGATGGTCAGGACATCGGTAACACAAGCGGTACAGCAGGCATCAGAACCACCGGTGGCAACACCACAGCATCGTGCGCGACAAGATCGATCTGGTAGTGTCGCAGGTTCGTCTTCGCCTTGATCGCCCACCAAACGGAAATCGTCAGACCCCTGACCACCCGGAACTTTGCTAGCAGCAGCCGATCAAAACGCTCGGCGATCACTTCAGATGTCGCGTGCCGATGGGCCACCAACAAGGGCGGCGCGTTCTCCGAATGGTCGAACCAGTTCCGCCTTGCGCCAGCGCGCCACGTCCTGCGCTTGCTATGGGTCAACGGCCAGCGGGTCGAATAGGCGGGGACTATCTGCGCTGCAATGCCGGGCGGCGAGGCGGTGTCGTGGGATGTGATCGTCTTTGTTCACCACGCGAGCGCCCGGGCACTGTCAAACCTGGCCAGTGACACCTGTCCCTGCGCCAAGATTTCCGCAATGCGCCCGGCTGCCGTTGGAGTAGTGTCAATCAAGCTGACACTTTGTCCGGCAAAGGCAGCCATCGCCTCAAGGTTGCAATGTGTCGTGCGCAGGGGCGAGTCTGTGCTGTATTTCATCAGCGGGCGTCCGGCATCCTCGGCGATCACCTCGCGCGGCAGGCGGTCGGGGTGGTGACCCATCAGGTTGTGCCCAAGGGCGTCAATCACCGAATTGCGGATTACCCGCACGGGTGAATTGGGTGCCCAGTTTAGCGCATAGGCGTCGGTATGGACCGTGTCCTCGGCCATGGCCTGGATCACGCGGGCATTGTGATCGTCATGGGCAAAGGATTCCGTCGTTGCAAGTAACGCTGTGCCACAACGGATGCCTTGCGCGCCCAAAGCCAGAGCCGCGATCAAGCGGGCTCCGGTGGCAAAGCCGCCTGAGGCGATGACGGGCAGGTTCATGGCGCGCGCCACCTGTTCCACCAACACCAGCAATGATGCGGTGCCATGCACGTGTGTCGCGTTGACGCTAACAGTGAGAGTCAACATTCCTGCAAAATCAATAATTGGCCTTTGACTCTTATTGTGCCAGCTTGACCCTTAACATGATAGTTTTGAAGCTAATTCTGGCACAAAGTGGTGGTACTTATTCTTGGTAAAGGTCCTCTCCGACCCAGAGCTGGAGCTCGCTCAAATCGAAAGCGCGGAGCGGTCTCGCCGCGCCGCTGTATTGCGGAGTTTGCAAGCCTCGGTACAGCAGAAACCACTCCTCAAAGCGGCCCGCATCAAAGACAATGCGGACGATTTCGCCAATGTCTCCCTGTTCAAAAGCTACAGCAAAGAGCCGCATTTCGGGCAGCAGGGCGGTTTTGGCTTCGCTCAGGTCTATAACCAGCGTGCCATCTCAGAAAGGCAGGCTCTTCCGTATTCGACAGGCGAACTACCGCCAACGGCGATAGATGCCACATTGCAGTCACTCAACGTCGTGCCCAAGTCCCCAAGGATTTAGCAATGGGAGCGAGACATTTGGGAAGTAACAAGATCTGGATTATCGTCGGAGCCGTCGCCATCGTCGTGCTTGGCGGATGGTTTTTTATGTCAGGTGATGACGACGCAGATGGTGCCAATAGTGAAACTGCTACAGCCGAGGAGTCGGACACCGTCGGGGATCAGGACACGGACGAGGAAGAGGACGCAACCGGGGAAGAGGAAGACGACAACTAAAGTGCGTCGCGTCCGAGTGGGCGAGGAGGGTTCCTCTCGCCAAAACCAACGAAGCTCTGTTGGCGAGTGACGGGGATAATCGATCCGGAAATGGTCCGAGTTGCCTGCCAGCACGTCCACCTGTCGAGGTTCTGCCGACGTTGAGATAGTTGGTCCCGAGGTGGAACAATTCTGCGCCGCGTACGTTGCTTGCGCTGAACTCCATCTAGGCACGTTTCACGGCAAGGATTTTTTCAGTCAAATTGACGACGCGGTGATTGGAGGTCAGCGCATCAATCGTCAACGTGACTCTTCTCAAAAACCCGGGTGGCCCCAGACTGCGGAACGTTCTTCGTTTGGAATGCCGGTAGCGATCGTCTGGGCAGCCACTAAGAACAGGCTACGCAGATCGCAGTCGCATTCGTTTCGTCATCTGCATGTCATCAGGATTGTTGATCGACACTTCCGAAGGCATGTTCGGTGCGTTCCCTGATATCTCGCATGGGATGAAGGGTTGGCCGTCGCCAGTTTCTGCCGTAATGGAGGAAAAGCTCATCGCCCCAAAGTCGGCACAGGCGGCATGGGTTAGGTGCTGGAAAGCAAAAAGGACCACGTTTGTTGGCACTGATGGTGACGTCTATGCGGTCGCCTTTTGTGCTGATTTCAGCAGCCCTCATCCGCCGAACCGGTGCGGCGCAAGGCCGGTGCAGCCGGGATTGACGCGGAACAGGCTGCCCTCCTGCGGGTTCGCGGCGAGGTGCTCAGCGGTCATTGTGAACCGCGCCGAGGTGATGTAGAGGTGATCGAGTTCGGGTCCGCCGAAAGCACAGCTTGTCGGCCAAGAACAGGGCAGGTCGATCACCCGGTCGATGCTGCCGTCCGGCGCGATGCGGATGACACAGCCGCCGCCCACGACCCGGCAGTTCCAGACGTAACCATCGGCATCCCGGCACGATCCGTCCGGCAATCCGCGCGCAAACCCGGCCAGCAGGATGCGCCGGTCGGACAGGGTGCCCTCGGAAATCGCATAGGAATACAGCGTGTTTTCCATGGTGTCGGCGGTGATTAGCCGGTCGTCATCGGTCCAGACCAGCGTGTTTGTGATGCCGAATCGGTCGGTGCAGAGCGCGTGGACTGCGCCGTCCGGTGTCACCCGCCAGAGCCGGCCCAGGGTGGCAGTGATGTCCTGCGGCGCGTCGTCGAGGCCGATGTTGTCCTGCATCGTCCCGACCCAATAGGCACCGTCCGGCCCGACAACGCCTTCGTTCAGGCGGGTTGCGGGGGCGTTGGGTTCGACCTCGGCCAGCAACGCGGGGTCGCCCACGAAATCCCACAGCGCGACGGACTTTCGCTGCCCCATAATGGCGCGCCCGTCGGCGCACAGGCCAATGGACGTGACGATGCCGGGCATGTCCCAGCCGTCGACCGAGCCATCCGCCCGCAGCGCGAGGACCCTGCGGCCGATTATGTCGACCCAGTAGAGCGACTGCCGCCGCGCGTCCCAGACGGCACTTTCACCGACGATGTTTTCGGCAGCGACGATCATCTCAACAGTATTCGTCATTGGTGGCTCTCCTGGCGATATGCGCCGATCTTGGATAAATTATGTTTACAGTATAGATAAACCCGTCATACAGGATAGAGATAAAAGGGGAGACACCTTCACATGCAGACCACGGTCTCAGCAGCAAATGACGGAGCCGGTCGGGTGTCGGCAACAGTCGGGGCGATTACCCGGCTGATCCGCGCAAGCGACCTTGGCCCTGGCGATCGGCTGCCCAGCGAAGCGGCCCTTTCGCGAGATCTGAACGTGTCGCGCACTGTCATTCGCGAGGCGTTCCGCTCGCTCGCCGCGATGCGGTTGATCGAGTTGAGCGTGGGCAAGCGGGCGACCGTCGCCGTGCTCGACTATGCGGCGCTATCGCCGATGATCGAGCACGGGGTGCATACCGAGCAGATCTCGATCCAGCAGATCTACGATGTTCGGCGCACGATCGAACAGCGCACCGCAGCGCTGGCCGCGCTGCGCCGCAGCGACGATCAGGGGCGTAAAATCCTTGACCATGCCGAGGCGATGAAAGCCAGTCTCGACACGCCCGAAATGGTCATGGAGCATGATCTGGGGTTTCACATCGCCATCGCCAAGGCGGCGCGAAACCCTGTGTTCACCCTGATCGTCGGCGCCTTTGATGGCGTCACGCGGCAGACTTGGCCAATCGGCTGGCGCAGCCGCAGGGACCGCGAGGAACAGCTGTTCATGCTCAATCTGCATCTGGCCATCGCGACCGCCATCGTCGCGGGCGACCCGCAGGCCGCGGCAGGGAACATGGCCCTTCATTTCGACGAAAGCGTTCGTGCGCTGATCGTCGCCGGGATTGCGTGAGGCCGTTCATGAAAATCACCGCACTTGAAACACTCCGGCTGGTCGAACGCCCCAATCTGCTTTGGGTGCATGTCGAGACCGACGAGGGCATCACCGGGCTGGGCGAAACGTTTTTCAACGCGGCGACCGTCGAGACCTATCTGCACGAATATGTCTCCCCGCGCGTGGTTGGGCGCGATCCGCTGGAGATCGACCTGCTGGCGTCCGAACTCAACGGCTATCTGGGGTTTCGCTCGACCGGGGCCGAGATCCGGGGCAATTCGGCGTTCGACATCGCGCTGTGGGACATCTTTGGCAAGGTGACGGGGCAGCCCATCGCGCAACTGCTCGGTGGCTTCACGCGCCGCGAAATCCGCACCTACAACACCTGTGCGGGTGTCGAGTACATCAAAATGGCCGGCGGGCAGAATTCGGCCAACTTCGGGCTGGGGGCATCCAAGCAATACGACGATCTGAACGGGTTTCTGAACAATGCGGGCGAGCTGGCGGAATCGCTGCTTGAGGATGGCATCACGGCGATGAAGATCTGGCCGTTCGATCTGGCCGCTGAAAAGACCCGTGGACAATACATCTCGTCCGCCGAGATGAAGGCGGCGCTGCGTCCGTTCGAGAAGATCCGCGACGCGGTAGGCGACAGGATCGATATCATGGTCGAATTCCATTCGATGTGGCAACTGTTGCCGGCGATGGAGATCGCGCGGGAACTGGCGCCGTACAAGACTTTTTGGCACGAAGACCCAATCAAGATGGACAGCCTCGGCGATCTTGTGCGCTATGCCGCAGTCAGCCGCGCACCGATCTGCGCCTCGGAGACGCTGGGCACTCGCTGGGCGTTCCGCGATCTACTGGAAACCGGTGCGGCGGGGGTTGTGATGCTCGACATCGCGTGGTGCGGCGGCCTTTCGGAGGCGCGCAAGATCGCCTCGATGGCCGAGGCCTGGCACCTGCCGGTGGCCCCCCACGACTGCACCGGGCCGGTGGTCCTCACCGCGTCCACGCATTTGTCGCTGAACGCGCCCAATGCACTCGTGCAGGAGAGTGTCCGCGCGTTTTATCGCACCTGGTATTGCGATCTCGTCACCGCGCTGCCGGAGGTCAAGAACGGAATGATCACCGTACCGCCAGGGCCGGGGCTTGGTCTCGAACTGCATCCGGATCTGGACCGCAGCCATACCGTCCTGCGCCGCAGAAGTGACGCGAAAGATATCTGAACGACCATCACCAAGGAAGAGGAAACCATGAGAAAATACCTGACAGCAGTGGCGCTTGCCGCACTGATGACTGGCCCTGCGATTTCGCAGGAAACGCCGATGAACATCGTGTTCACCCACCATTCGTCGGCCTCGAACCCGTTTTGGCAGGCTGTCAAGAAGGGCTTTGACGACGCTTGCGCGCGGATCGAGGCGAATTGCCAGATGGTCTTTACCCAGACCGAGGGCGACATTGCCCAGCAAACGGGCAATATGATGGCGGCGCTGGCGGCGCAGCCCGATGCGCTGCTGACCTCGATCGTCGACAACGTGGCCTTTGACGGCATCATCCAAGGCGCGGTCGACAACGGCGTGATCGTGATTGCGGTCAACGTCGATGATACTGACGGCGCCGATGGTAACGCGCGCACCGCCTTTATCGGACAGGGCTTCATTCCGGCAGGCTATTCGCTGGGCAAGAAGATGTCGGAGTTCTTTCCGGCCGAAGGACCGATCCGCGCTGTGGTAGGGATCTCGGCACCCGGGCAGAACTGGTCCGAACAGCGCGGGGCCGGGGTCATGCAGTTCCTTGAGGAGTTCGCGGCTGCAAATCCCGACCGCGAGGTCGAGATCGAGCGCCTCGATACCGGTACCGACGGTGCTATCGTTGCCGACCGCGTAGGCGCCTACATCAACGCCAACCCCGACACCACCGTCTACTTCGACACCGGCCTTTGGCACGCCTATGTGGCGCAGGTTCTGGCCGATCAGGGTGTTCCGCCGGGGCAAGTGCTGATGGGGGGCTTCGACATTGTGACCGAGGTGCTCGACCAGATGGATAACGGCTATATCCAGGTGCAGGTCGACCAGCAGCCCTACATGCAGGGGTATATGGGCGTGATACAGGCATATCTGGCCCATAACATCGGCCTGTCGCCGACCAACATCGACACTGGTCAGGGTCTTGTGGTGGCGGCTGATGTCGCGGCGCTGCGCGATCTGGCGGCGCAGGGTCTGCGCTAGGACGCCTGCGGACCCGGCGGAGCTTTTCGCCGGGTCCGCAATTCCCTGATATTTTGAAAGCACCCTGACCCCATGAAGCGCATTCTCAAGATCTATCTGGAAAAACCCGAACTGGCCGGGATCGTTTTCCTGATCGTGCTGGCCATCGTGTTTCAGTCGCGCTCGAACGGGGTGTTCCTGAACGCGCAGAACCTGCAGGGGATGCTGGGCCTGTTACCGGAAATGGCACTGGTCGCGGTTGGAGTGACGCTGCTGATGATCTGCGGTGAGTTCGACCTGTCGGTCGGCTCGGTCTTTGCGCTGACGCCGATGATCATGGGGGTGATGCTGGCGGATGGCTGGCCGTTTATGCTGGCATTTCCGGCCGGTCTGGTGGCGGCGGCGGCGGTGGGTCTGGTGAACGGAACGCTGACAGTGCGCTTTGCCATCCCGAGTTTCATCACCACGCTGGGAATGCTGTTCGTCGCGCGCTCGCTGACGATCGTGATTTCGGGCGGTTTTCCCCCGGTCATTCCGCAGGGCGCGATGCCGCGCGAGATGTTCACGGCCTTTATCGGACCCGGCGGCCTCATCCGGATGTCGTTCGTTTGGTTCGTGATGATCGCGCTGTTTATCGGCCTGATCCTGTCGCGCACCAATTTTGGCAACTGGGTGCGGGCCACGGGCGGCTTTCTTCCGGCAGCGCAGTCCATGGGGATCCCGACAACGCGGGTCAAGATCGCCTGCTTCATGATCTGCTCGGTGCTTGCCGGATTTGCCGGCACGCTGCAGGTGATGCGCCTTGGCGCCCCGCTGCCCTCTATCGGTGAGGGCCTTGAATTGCAGGCGGTGGCTGCGGCGGTCATTGGTGGCACGGCCCTGACCGGCGGGATTGGCACCATCCTCGGCGGAATCGTCGGCGCGATCCTGATCCGGGTCATCGACAACGGCCTCGTCCTCAGCCGGGTTGACGCCAATTGGTTCAAGATGGCGCTTGGCGCGCTTACCGTCTTTGCAGTCATCGTGAACGCCTGGCTGCGCGCCAAGGCCAAGGGCATGAAGGTGGAGACACATCAATGACCGATCCAATCCATTCGCGCCCGATCATCCAGGTGCGCAACCTGCACAAGTGGTATTCGGGTGTTCACGCGCTCAAAGGCGTAACGCTCGACATTGAGCAAAGCGAAGCATTGGGCCTTGTGGGCGACAACGGCGCGGGCAAGTCGACGCTGATCAACATCCTGTCCGGCACCCAGAGCCCCGACGAGGGCGAGATCACCTTTGAAGGGCGGCCCGTCCGGTTCCGTGGTCCGCGTGACGCGATGGATGCGGGGATCGAGACGATCTATCAATATAACTCCATGGTCCCGACGATGAGCATCGCGCGCAATATGTTCATCGGGCGAGAGCCGCTGAAACATTCTGTGTTTGGGATCGGGACGATGGACTTCGCCCGGATGCGGGCCGACAGCGTGCAGGCCATCGCCGACGTCGATCTGCATCTACGCTCGCCCGATGCGCTGGTGGGCGAGTTGTCGGGCGGGCAGCGGCAGGGCGTCGCCATTGCGCGGGCGATGCATTTCAAGTCCAAGGTAATGATCCTCGACGAACCAACCAACCATCTTGCGGTGAAAGAGACCCAGAAGGTCATCGGCTTTGTCCAGTCACTAAAGGATCTCGGCATTACTGCTGTCTTCATCAGCCACAACATCCATCATGTGTTCGAATGCTGCGACCGGATCGTGGCGATGGCGCGCGGCGAAATCGTGCTGGACCGGCGCGTGGCCGACACCAGCATGGAAGAGATACTCACGGTTCTATAGGGGGGCGGGAATGGATATTTCCGGAAAGACGGCGCTGCTGACCGGGGGGCTTGGCTCGCTCGGGCGCGCGCAGGCCGCACGGCTGGTGGAGGTGGGGGTCGCAGTTACGATCCTCGAGCGTCCAGACATCGAGGAAGGTGCCGCGCGCGCGGCGGCGCTGAGGGCGGCGTGGCTGCCTTGCGACCTGAACGATCTGGCCAAGGCACAACGAGTGGTTGCCGACGCGGCGACGGCGGTCGGCGGGTTCGACATCCTCATCAACAATGCAGCCCTGATCATCAACCGGCCCTTCGAAGAGTTCTCGATCCAGGAATACGAGGACCAGATCCGGGTCAATTCCTCAGCAGCCTTCGCGCTGACGATCGCCTGCGCGCCGTCAATGAAGCAAAAGCGCTGGGGCAAGATCGTTAACTTCACCTCGATCACCCTGCGCGGGATGCTTGACGGCTATGTGCCCTATATCGCGTCCAAGGGCGCGATGCTGGGGCTGACGAAATCGTTGGCGCGGGAACTGGGACCGCATGGCATCTGCGTGAACGCGGTGGCGCCGGGGGCCATTGCCTCTGAGGCAGAGGAGCGGGTTTTTGGCCACAAGGCCGCTGAATATAGCGAATGGGTGATCGAGCATCAGTCTCTGAAGGTACGAATTCAACCCGACGCGGTGGCAGAACTGGTGCTGTTCCTGGTTTCGCCTGCTTCGGACATGATTACCGGACAGAACGTCGGCATAGACGGTGGCTGGTAGGGTGGGCGATCTGATTGAGCTTTGCGACGCGCGCCACCGGGTGCGGATCGCGCCGGCGACCGGCGGCGGGATTGCTGACGCGGTGGCTCTGCGCGAAGGGCGCTCGGTACCGCTGCTGCGGCCCCGGGGTGGGGCTCCGACCCGGGCGCAGAACGGGGCGGCGGTGGATGCGCTGGGGTTGGGGTGCAACGTACTGGTGCCGTCCTGCAACCGCGTCTCCGGCGGCGGTTTTGCCTTCGAGGGGGCTTTCCGCCATCTCGCGCCCAACGTCGACATCGCTCCCTATCCGATCCACGGCGACGGATGGCTGGCTGTCTGGCGGGTGGCAGAGAAATCGGCGCAGGCCGTGACGCTGAACCATGATGGCCATTTCGGCCCCTTCGACTACACGGCGACGCTGCACTATGCGCTGGACGAGGGAGGCATTCTGGCGCGACTCTCGGTCACGAATCGCGGTCTGCGGCTGCCGTTCGGGGCCGGGTTTCATCCGTGGTTTCAGCGTCTGTCGGGGACACGCCTGCGGTTTCAGGCGGCGGGGGTCTGGACCGAGACCGAGGATTACCTGCCTCTGCGACATGTGGCACTGTCAGATCACCCCGACCGGAGTTTTTGCCGGTCGCGCGCCTTGCCGCAGGACTTTATCAACGCCGCTTTCACCGGCTGGCCAGGCGCGGCAAGGATCGCGCAACCGGGCCTTGGCATCGAAATCGACGTCACTGCCTCGCCAAATCTTGGAATTGCGCATGTTTACTCTCCCGGCCCGAACGCCGGCTTCTTCTGTTTTGAGCCGGTGAGCCATGCCACTGATGCCGCAAACCAGCCCGGCTTGCCCGGGTTGACGATCCTCGATTCCGGCGCGAACATGACCGTATGGATGCGCATTGCTTGGCGCGCCGTGGAGGGGGCTGATGCTTGAATGCTGGCGATGGTTCGGTCCGCTCGACCGGATAACCCTGCCCGAAATCGCACAGACCGGCGCGCGCGGCATCGTGACGGCCTTGCACGAGGTGCCCTACGGCGAGGTCTGGACGGCACAAGCCATCGTCGCGCGGCAGGCGTTGATCGCGGACGCAGGCGTCGGCCTGCACTGGGCCGTGGTCGAGAGCCTGCCGGTCCACGAGCGGATCAAGCGCGGTGAGGGCGACCTGACGGAACTGTTCGCCAACTATTGCGCCTCGCTTCAGAATCTGGCGCAGGCCGGGGTCCACACCATCTGCTACAACTTCATGACCGTAATCGACTGGGTCCGCACCGATCACGCAATGCCGATGCGCGGCGGCGGGCTGGCGCTGGGGTTCGACGCGGGCCGGATGGCCGGGTTCGAGCGGCACTTGCTGGGGCGCGATATTGAGGCGGAGTATCCGCCCGAGGCCATTGCCGCCGGTGATCGCTGGTTCGCGGCGAGCACCGAAAAGGACCGCGCCGACCTGTTGTCCAACATCATGGCCGGGCTGCCCGGCGCCTACGAAAGGTTCACGGTTGCGGGGTTGCGCGCGGAACTGGCGCGATACCATGGCCTCACCGCCGACGATCTGCGCGCCAATCTGGGACGGTTCCTCGATGCGATTGTGCCCACGGCCGAACGGCTGGGGATGCGCCTTGCCATCCACCCCGATGACCCGCCGCGCCCGGTGTTCGGGCTGGCTCGGATCGTGTCGTCCGGGGACGACCTCGACTGGATCTTGAACCGCTCCGACAGCCCCGCCAACGGGCTGACCTTCTGTTCCGGCGCGCTCGGGGCCAACCCGGCTAACGACCTGCCCGGCATTGCCCGCCGTCACGCCGGCCGCATTCATTTCGTCCATCTGCGCTCGGTCGCGCGCAGCCCGGACGGATCGTTCCATGAAGCGGCGCATCTGGAGGGAGACGGCGATCTGGTGAGGCTGGTGCCGGTACTGCTGTGCGAAGAGGCGCGGCGGGAATCCGAGCTGCCGTTTCGCCCCGATCACGGCCATGTCCTGCTGTCGGACGCGGACCGCGACACCCACCCCGGCTATCCGCTGATCGGTCGGCTACGCGGCCTTGGAGAGCTGCGCGGGGTGATCGCGGCCAGCCACGTCGTACGATTCGAGGCCCGTTGCGCAGCGCTGATTGCCGAGTTGGGGTTGGCCGACGGGATCCTCGGGGCGGTGCCGCTGTCCGGGGGAGTCGCGTCGGATATCGCGCGAGTCGATCTGGACACTGGCCCGGTCTGCGTGAAGTTCGCGCTGCCCAAGCTCAAGGTCGTCGACGATTGGTTCGCGCCAGTGCATCGCAATGGTGCCGAATACGCCTGGCTTGCCTTCGCGGCCGAGATCTCGCCGGCATCGGTGCCGCGCCTGCTAGGCCGCAGCGAGGCTCTGAACGGCTTTGCGATGGAGTATCTGGCGGGCGAAGGGGTCTATCTTTGGAAGGCCGCCCTGCTGGCCGGGCGGATGCCGCGCGGCGAGGCGGCGCAGGTCGCGGACGTCCTGGGGCGCATCCATGCGCATTCTGCGCGACCCGGTTTTGACGCCGCGGCATTCCGCAACCGCGACGACTTCCGCGCCATCCGGCTGGAACCCTATCTGACCCGCACCGCCACCCGGCATCCCGATCTGGCGTCGGCGCTGAGCGCATTGACTGAACGCCTGTTTGCTGCGGATATCGCGCTGGTGCATGGCGACATCAGTCCCAAGAACATCCTGATCCGGGACGGCGCGCCAGTAATCCTCGATGCCGAGTGCGCGACCATGGGCGACCCGGTGTTCGACGTGGCGTTCTGCCTCAACCATCTGGTGCTGAAGGCTATTCATCTGCCCGCGATGGCCGAATCCTATCACTCAGAGGCCATCGACTTCTGGCGGAGTTATGCGCGCCACGTCACGTGGGAGGCGCCCGCCGACCTCGAGGCGCGGCTATTGCGACTGCTTCCGGCGCTGATGCTGGCCCGCGTCGATGGTGCGTCGCCGGTCGAGTATCTGGCGGCGGAGGCGCGGGACCGGGTTCGGGTACTGGCGCGCGCACTTATCATCGAACCCGCGCCGGACCTAGCCACCCTGCTGACCTGCATAGCCGAGGAGAGCGAGACCGCATGAGCGCTGACACGATCACCGCCGTTACCGCTCGCCGCGTATGGGACAGTCGCGGCAATCCGACCGTCGAGGCCGAGGTAGTGCTGGAGAATGGCGCGAGGGGAAGGGCAATCGCGCCCGCCGGGGCCTCGCGCGGCACCCGCGAAGCCGTCGACCTGCGCGATGGCGGCACGCGGTTGCGTGGACTGGATGTGCGCGCCGCCGTCGCAAACGTCAGCACCCGCATCGCGCGTGCTCTGATCGGCCGCAGCGCCGTCGATCAGGCTGGTGCGGACGCGGCTATCCTAGCGCTCGACCCCTCGCCGTTGAAGGCGACGCTTGGCGGCAATGCCACGGTCGCGGCATCGCTCGCCGTGCTGCACGCGGCCGCTGCGGCGCAAGGGGTGCCACTTTGGCTGCATGTGGCGACGCTGGCGGGCACCGCGCCGAGCGTGCCCTTGCCCGAGATCCAGATCTTTGGTGGCGGCGCTCATGCCGGGCGCCGGGTGGATATTCAGGATTTTATGGTGATGGTTCCCGGTGCGGGGAGTTTCGAGGAGGCGCTGGAGGTAACGAGTGCGATCTATTTCGCCGCTGGCGAGATCATGGCAGAACACGACAAACTGGCCGGTGTGGCCGACGAGGGTGGCTGGTGGCCGCAGTTCGACAGCAACGAAGAAGCGCTGGTCACCCTTGTCGCGGCAATCGAACGGGCGGGCGAGGTGCCCGGCGACCGGGTGGTGATCTCGCTCGACGTTGCGGCGTCTGAGTTTGGGACGGACGGGCGGTATCGTCTGGCGCTCGAGGATCGAACGCTGGAGTCGGACGGGATGATCCGCCTGCTTGAGGACTGGATAGCGCGCTTTCCAATAGCCTCGATAGAGGATCCGCTGGCCGAGGACGACGCTGGGGGCATGCGCGACTTTACCGCAGCATTTGGCGGCAAGATGCAGATCATCGGCGACGATTATCTGGTCACGAACGCCGGCCTGACCGAGCGGGCGGCGCGCGACGGCGTCTGCAATGGGGTGCTGATCAAGGTCAATCAAGCGGGTACGGTGAGCGAGAGCCTTGCCACGTTCGCCGCCGCGCGCCGCGCAAATTTTGGCACCATTGTCTCGGCCCGGTCGGGCGAGACCGAGGATACCTCGATCAGCCATCTGGCGGTGGGGTTGGGGGCCGGACAGCTCAAGGTCGGGTCGTTCACAAGGTCCGAACGAATGGCGAAATGGAACGAATGCCTGCGGATTGCCGATATGCCCGGTGCGGGCAGATGGGTCGGCGGCGCGCCGCTGGCCGCAACATGGTGGGGCAGTGCGCGAACGGCAGGAAAGGGATGACGTTGGACCGGTTGACGGGAAAAATCGCGGTGGTGACTGCGGCGGGTCAGGGCATCGGACGGGCGATTGCCGAGCGGCTGCGCGACGAGGGGGCCGAGGTTCACGCCTCGGACCTGCGGGCAGGAGCGCTTGACGATCTGACGGGAACGCAGAGGGCGGCGCTGGACGCGACAGATCATGCCGCCGTCGCCGCCTATTTCGCCGGGTTCCGGCGGATCGACGTTATAGTCCACGCCGTTGGATACGTCCATCAGGGCACCATCGAAGAGTGCTCGCCCGAGGACTGGCAGTGATCTGTGGCGATCACGCTGACCTCGGCCTACAACGTACTAGGCCAGGCGATCCCGAAAATGAAGGCTCGGGGCGGGAGCATCATCACCATCGGCTCCGTCGCCTCGGCGATCCGGGGATTTCCGAAACGGGCTGCCTACGGCGCCACCAAAGGCGGCGTGCTGGGCCTGACCAAGGCCATCGCGGCGGATTATATCAAGGAGGGCATCCGCGCAAATTCGATCTGCCCCGGGACAGTCCAGTCGCCTTCGCTGGATCAGCGCATTGCTGAGTTGACAGCAACGATGGGCGACGCCAAAGCGGTGCGGAAATTCTTTATCGACCGGCAGCCTTCGGGGCGTTTCGGCACTGCACAAGAGGTCGCCGCCCTCTGCGCACTGCTCGCCTCGGATGAGGGCGCGTTCATCAACGGCCAGCTCATCAACATCGACGGCGGCATCACGATCTGAGAGTCCATTTGGAAATTAATTTATTTAGATCAGTCACTTGTGGGGATTGTGTTTGTTTTGGAAACTGAACGGAGTTCACGATGGCTTGGACGGAACTCACTCGCCGCCAAAAAGTGTGCAAGTCTGACGGTTACTCAAGCGATGTCGCGGTTGCCGAATGGGCAATTATTGGTCCACTTCTACCTGGCCCCAAACGGCTTGGCCGACCACGGGAGGTGGGTCTTCGCGATGTTGGAACACGCGATCCAATATGTTGCGGCGTCCGTGTGTGCATGGTCGCTTCTGCCGAAGGGCTTTCCGCCTGTTTCGACGGTGCGCTACTATTTCTACCACTGGTCAACGACGACACCACGGTCACCTATAATTTCTTCAAGGTCACGGTAGGAGATTGCGTAGCCACGAAATACCACCAAACATAGCGCGGGCCATTCAGCGTCGCCCCGCCAGGCGCCATCATCCGCGCGCCGCGCGCACCTGCCGTCACAGTGATCTTTGTCACCGGGGCGAAACACCATCATGCGGCCCGCCTCGAACTCTTGTCCGGCAATGGTGACCGAGCTTTGGGTAATTTCGTCGAGGTCGATTCTGTTGGCGTTCGAGGACAGTGGAATAAATCAAGCAATCGACTCACGATTGGCCTTGGCAAGATCGGCTTGAAAAGGGTTCGCGGTAACCTTTTTCGGCCCGCGCTGACGCGGCTGAATCGCGCCCAAGGTCCCCGCATCACGCTGGCCCCGCCAGTCGCTCAGGGCCGAGGAATACAGGCCCCTACCGACGAAGAATGGCCGAAATCCCACCCGTATACACCGCACGGTCGGTCTCGGACAAAATCTGCAGCTTGTATTTCGCCATGAAGCTGCGCCGCTTCGGCCCAGCCGTGAATTCGGCCGACGCCACCACAGGCGCCACCATAACGCGGCCAGCAGATGCAGAACCCTCGGGTGAAGCAGGCAAAAAGGTGGGCAGACGTCCGGGCATTACCATTGGATCGATCTCCTGCGCCCTCGAGTGTAAACTTCAGACAGTCAAATGTCTCACTCTTGTTGGCACGGAGGGTGTAGACCCGGCTGCTCGGTCGTGCCGTATCGCTCAGCCAGCATCGACGCGGATTCGTCGCTCGCCTGGATCGCAGCCCGAACCTTCGGGGTCATTGTCGCTTGCTTATGAAGATGGATCTCCGATTCGTGCGCCCGCCCGCATCTTGGCCAGCAGATAGGGCGCGTTGGTCATGCTCTCCATGCCCCCCGCGATCATCACCCCCGCACTGCCCAGCGCGATCTGGTCAAAGGCCAGCATTGCCGCCTTCATCCCCGATCCGCACATCTTGTTGAGACTCGTCGCAGACACCGGCACCCAGCCCGGTCTGTGGATCGGCGCTGGGGGGCGCGGCATTGACGCCGCCGTCGCAAGCCAGCTTCTCGAGGCAGTATCCGGTCTGGCCGTTCAGGCCGCCCTTCTGGCGGGACAACAGGCTGCATCGGTGCAGGAGCCCGTCCGGCTGGCGGTCGAGAGGGAGCTTGAGGGGGCTCGATATGCAGCTGAACTCGCGGAACGTCGCTATGAGCATGTCGATCCCGCAGTTCTGATGCAGCTCGCCTCGGATCTGCCGTTTGTCTGGAACGCAGCGGGGACCGATGCCCGCGCCAGACTCGCGCCGAAGGCGCACCTGCGGTGCAACGGCTGGTCAGGCTGCCGATCGAGGAGGTCGCGATCGATATCGACGCGGAGAAGAATGAATTTGTTTTGCTTCTGCACTGGATCGGTGGACGCCACACCGAAGTCAGGTTGGTACGGCGCAAGACTCGCCGGTTCCCGCCCGGCCGGGAGCTCGCGGCCGGAGAGGTTTTGCGCAAGCTTGGCGGACACTGGCCCGACCGGGAGTTGGCGGTCACTCTCAACCGGATACGTTGCCGCACCGAGGACGGCGAAACGTGGACGACCGTTCGCGTCGCGGCACTCCGCGACA
>Ga0105054_10003544_pt1 | contig 24105 bp, 29 predicted proteins | sample BON02_FD_78091 | JGI IMG/M metagenome (GOLD analysis project Ga0105054, IMG submission 78091) | Freshwater microbial communities from Lake Bonney liftoff mats and glacier meltwater in Antarctica - BON-02 (megahit assembly) | ecosystem: Environmental > Aquatic > Freshwater > Ice > Glacier...
CATCAACGGCTTCTACAATCCACGCCGTCGGCATTCAGCCTTAGGTTGGAAAAGCCCCGTGGCCTTCGAACGCAAGGCCGCCTAACATGAGAACCTGACCGGAACGAAACCGCGACAGGTCCACAACGTTCGGCCGATATCATGGCGCCGCGCTGTCTCGGCCATGCTCCCGCGCGGACCAAAACTTTCTTCAACAATGCGAACCTTCTGTGCATCCGTCCAGCGCCTACGACGGCGGGTATCGGTGACAGAAAGGATCTAAACTTCGGGTCTGTATCTATGGTCGGACATAACGTCAGACCTAAGCGAAAATCTTAAGCGCAAAAAGACGGCCCTCGGCGCAGGCTTACGATAAAGGGGGCAACGGATACCCAATCGCTAGACCACCTCGCGCACCGGGTAATCCCGATCCTCGACTTGGGCCACCGCATCGAGTTTGAACTCGTCAGTGAATTCAGATCCGGACATAGCGTCCTTCTTGCTTCCAAAATTACCAAGCAAGGCGTCTACAAATCTAGGATCTATTCAGACTGTCTCGGGTGGGCGACGCCTCGGCGTCGAAGATTTGGTCGAGCGGTTTTCGCCTTGCTCGTCTCCGAAATAATGTGAAAAATCAAAGGAAGAACCGCCAGACTAATGGCGGCCCTTCGGTTCATCAACATTTATACTCGCGGCTGGCCGCAAGGGCCCCTTTTTTTCTATTCCGCCATCAAACGGCTGACCACAACGGTCACTTCGGGCTTCTTGCCAATCTCTTCCATCGAGATCTGGCGCACCACTTTGCGGATTTCTTCATCCAGCTTGTCGTCGTTTTTCAAGACCTTACGGCCCGCACGGTCCAGATAGTCGGCCAGATCAGCCTCCATCGTCTCGTTCAGCAACCGCCCGCCCTTGCCCTTGTCGGTCAGGCCCATCAACTCGACCCAAGGCTCGCCCATCGGTTGGTCATTCTCGTCCAGAATAATGGTTACCAGCGCGTGACCGTTCACCGCCATGCGGATCCGGTCGCGCACCACGCCGTCCATCGCGCCAATCTGCACCGTGCCGTCCAGATACAAACGCCCGGTTTCCACATATTCCGCCACCACAGGCACATCGCCCGACAGATCCAGCATGGTGCCGTTCACCGCCACTTGCGCCGCAATCCCGGATTCGGTGGCCACGCGCACATGCTCGGACAGATGGCGATGCTCCCCATGCATCGGCACCAGCATATCGGGCAGAATGGTGCGGTGGAAATGCTCCAGATCCGGGCGGTTGGCGTGGCCAGAGACGTGGTAAAGCCCGCCCGCGTCATCATGCACCGTCACGCCCATTTCGGAATAGGCATTCCAGATGCGGATCACGCCGCGCTCATTTCCCGGAATGGTGCGGGATGAAAACAGAAAGGAATCCCCGCTTTTCATCTCGAACCCCAGATATTTGCCACGGCTAAGGGCTGCCGAGGCCGCCCGGCGCTCGCCCTGCGAACCCGTAACCAAAAGCATCAGGTTGCGGCGGGGAATTTCCAACGCCTCATCCGGGCTGATCACGCGGGGAAAGCCGCCCAGAACGCCCGTCTGCTCAGACACCGCCAACATCCGCTTCATCGACCGGCCCATCACGCAAATCGTGCGATCTGCCGCCTTTGCGGCTTCGGCCAGCGTCTTCAACCGCGCGACGTTCGAGCCGAAAGTTGTCGCCACAAACATGCCCGGCGCAGATTTTATCAACTCGGTCAGCGCAGGGCCAAGCGTGCTTTCCGACCGGCCTTCATGGCTGGAAAAGATGTTGGTGCTGTCGCACATCAACGCCTTGACAGGCTTTTCCGCCGCGATCTTTTCCCACAGCGCGTCATCCCACGCCTCACCCACCACCGGCGCGCGGTCAATCTTGAAATCACCCGAATGCACGATCCGCCCGCCGGGCGTGTCGATGATCAGAGCAGAGCTTTCGGGGATCGAATGGCTGACCGGTACGAAACTTACCTTGAACGGCCCGGCGTCAACCACCGCTGGATAGGTCTCAACCGTTTCCAGCACATCCGCGGACAGGCCCTCTTCTTCCAGCTTCAACTTGCCAATGGCGGCCGTAAACCGCCGGGCGTAAATCTTTTTCTTCAGCTTGGGCCACAGCAGGCCCAAAGCGCCGATGTGGTCTTCATGCGCGTGGGTGATAAAGATCGCCTCGATCCGCTCTACCCGCTCTTCCAGCCAGGTGATGTCGGGCATGATCACATCAACGCCGGGCGCCGTGTCCATATCGGGGAATGTCAGGCCAAGGTCCACGACGATCAGCCGTTCTTTCCCCGGCGCGCCATAGCCATAGACATAACAGTTCATGCCGATTTCCCCGGCGCCGCCGAGGGGAAGATAGATCAATCGGTCTTTGCTCATGTCGCGTCCTTATTGAAATCGTTGATGAGGACGAGGCCATGCATCGTCAGGTCATCCTCGATGGAATGAAATACGTCGGTTCCTTGCGCGAACAAGGACGCAAGGCCCCCGGTCGCAATTACCTTCATGGGCCGGGGCCGCTCGCGCTTTACTTCGCGCACGATGCCTTCGACCAGCCCAACATAGCCCCAATACACCCCTGACTGCATACAGGCCACCGTATTCGTGCCAATCGCCAATGCCGGTTTCGCGACATCAATATGCGGCAGGGCGGCGGCGGCCATATGCAGCGCCTCAAGGCTCAGGTTCACGCCGGGGGCGATCACTCCGCCGACATAGGCGCCATCGTGATCGACCACGTCAAAGGTGGTGGCTGTGCCAAAATCCACCAGAATCAAATCGCCGCCATGGCGATCATGGCCGGCCACAGTGTTCACCAGCCGGTCCGGGCCCACGGTCGTGCCTTGATCCACGCGCGGCGCCACCGGCAGGCGGCAGTCAGGCTTGCCCACCACCAAGGGGCGGCAATTGAAATAGCGATCACACAACACGCGCAAGTTAAAGACCACGCGCGGCACGGTGCTGGAGATGATCGCCTCGGTGATCTTGGCCTTGGTATGGGTCAGCGTCATCATGCTGGAAAGCCAGACGAAATACTCATCCGCGGTGCGCTTGTGATCGGTGGCGATGCGCCAGGTGGCGATGAACTTGGCACCGGTCCAGATGGAAAACACGGTGTTGGTATTGCCGCAATCGATGGCCAAAAGCATGGGGCTCTCCGTTTGGGTCAAAAGAATACATCGGCGGCGGGGATGGCAACCGGGCCTGTGGGCATGCTCAGCAGCAGATTGCCGTCAGCGTCGATGCCGGTGAACAGGCCTTCGCGGCTGGTATGCCCGGTGCGGGCGGTGATCTGGCTGCCTAATCGCGCCGCATGTTCCAGCCAAGCGTCGCGGATCGGGGCGAAACCTGACGCGAGAAAGGTGGCTTCGCGCGCAGCAAAGGCCGGGGCCAGCGCATCCAGAAACGCCTGTGGCGTGATCCGCAGGCCGGTTTCTTGCAACACTGACACCGGGGCCAACGCGCCCGGTTCCACCGCCGCTGCCGGGGGGGCCGCAAACAGGTTCACGCCGATGCCGATGGCCAGGGTAGAGCTTGCAGCCTCTAGCAAGATCCCGGCCACCTTGCCACCATTCAGCAAAACATCATTCGGCCATTTCAGCGCAAAGGCATCGGGCAACCCGGTCAGCGCCACAAAGGCATCGCGCAACGCTAAGGCCGCGATGAAGGATCGCAGCGCCACCTGCGCCGGAGGCTCCTCCAGCCGCATCACAAGGGTGGCGTGAAAATTCCCCATGGGCGAAGACCAAGGCCGCGCCCGCCGCCCGCGCCCTGCGGTTTGCACGCCCGCCAGAATCCAGCAAGGCCCCGACAGTTGCGGGGCCATGCGGAAAGCTTCGGCATTGGTGCTGTCAACCTCGGCCAGCATCACCCGGCCAGAGGTTTCAACGCTGGACAAGGGCCTGCGCCGCGGTCAGGGCCGGGGCTTCGATGCCGAAAAGGTTCACGATTCCCAGCAGCATGATGGCCGCAACCGCCACCAGCATCACCCATTGCACCGGGGCCATGCGGATGTCGGCAGGCTCTTGGTCGGCGCCGAAATAGATGAAGTAGACAAGGCGCAGATAGTAAAACGCGCCAATCACCGAGGCCACTGCCCCGGCCACCGCCAGCCATGTCATATCCGCCAGAACGGCGGCTTGCAGCACATAGAACTTGCCGAAAAAGCCCACCATTGGCGGCACACCGGCCAAGGAAAACAGCAAGATCACCAGCGCCAGCGCCTTCAGCGGCTCTTTCTTGGACAGTTGGTTCAGGCTGGCAATATCGGTCACCGGGCGGCCATCGCGCTCCATCGACAGGATGAACGCAAAGGTGCCGACGTTCATGGTGACGTAAATCGCCATATAGACCAGCATGGCCTGAATGCCCTCGGCGGTGCCCACGGCCACACCAATCAGCGCATAGCCCATATGGGCAATCGAGGAATAGGCCATCAGCCGCTTGATGTCTTTCTGACCAATCGCGGCAATCGCACCCAGAAACATCGAGATCACGGCCAGCGCCGCCAGCACCTGCCCCCATTGGTCAGGGATCGAGCCGAACGCATCCTGCGCCAGACGCGCAATCAGCGCCATCGCAGCTACTTTCGGTGCTGTGGCGAAAAAGGCGGTGACGGGGGTTGGGGAGCCTTCATAAACATCCGGCGTCCACATGTGGAAGGGTGCGGCCGAGACCTTGAAGGCCAGACCCGACAGCATGAAGACCAGACCGATCAGCAGGCCCACGGGTGCGCCACCCTCAAGGCTGGCCAGAATACCACTGAACAAGGTGGTGCCGGCAAAGCCGTAGGTCAGGGCGGCCCCGTAAAGCAACAGGCCAGAAGACAGCGCGCCAAGGACGAAATATTTTAACCCGGCTTCGGTCGATTTCACACTGTCCCGGCGCATCGCGGCCACGACATAAAGGGCCAGGGATTGCAGCTCCAACCCCATATAAAGCGCCATCAGATCGCCCGAGGAGACCATCATCATCATCCCCAACACGGCCAGCGCGACCAAAATTGGGTATTCAAACCGCAGCATCCCGTGGCGGGACATGTAATCTTGCCCCATCACCAAAACGGCCCCGGCTGACAGCAAGATCACCACCTTGGCAAAGCGCGCGAAGGGATCATCGATGAACATGCCGCCAAAGGCCGCGCGATCCCCCTGCCCCGACAGACCGATCCACAGCGCCATGGCCACGAACAACCCTGCGGTTGCCCAAGTCAGCGAAATGGCCAGCCGGTCCTTGCCGGTATAGACCCCCACCATCAGTGCTATCATCGCATAAAGGGCGAGGATTACCTCTGGCAGGACAATGTTGAAATCAACTGCGGTCATGGGCTTTGGTCCTTAGTGCATCGCCGCTTGCGTGCCGTCAGCGACGGCCGGAAGGGCGGCGTGATAGTCAGAAACAAGGGCAGTCACCGAAGGCCCGATGATATCGAGGACAAGGCTGGGATAGATGCCGAGCAGCAAGGTCATCGCGATCAAAGGCGCGAAGATCGCCTTTTCGCGGCCGGTCATATCGGTGATCGAGCGCAGCGCCTCTTTGATCAGATCGCCAAAGACGACGCGGCGATACAGCCACAGCGCATAGGCCGCCGAGAGGATCACGCCAGAGGTGGCCACAGCGGCGACCCATGTGTTGACCTGAAAGATGCCGACCAAGGTCAGAAATTCGCCCACGAACCCAGAGGTGCCGGGAAGGCCGACGTTGGCCATGGTGAAGAACATGAAGACCAGCGCATAGGCGGGCATTCGGCTGACAAGGCTGCCATAGGCGTCAATCTCACGGGTGTGCATGCGGTCATAGATGACCCCCACGCACAGGAACAACGCGCCAGAGATGAAGCCGTGGCTGATCATCTGGAAGATCGCACCATCAACGCCTTGCTGGTTCGCGGCAAAGATCCCCATGGTCACAAAGCCCATATGGGCGACCGAAGAATAGGCGATCAGCTTTTTCATATCGGTCTGCACCAAGGCCACCAGCGACGTGTAAACGATCGCAATCGCCGACATCCACAACACCACGGGGGCCATCACATCCGACCCCACCGGGAACATCGGCAGGCTGAACCGCAGGAAACCGTAGCCGCCCATTTTCAGCAAGATAGCGGCCAGCACGACTGATCCAGCCGTGGGGGCCTGAACGTGGGCATCGGGCAACCAAGTATGCACTGGCCACATCGGCATCTTGACCGCAAAGCTGGCAAAGAAGGCAAGGAACAGCATGGTCTGCAAGCCGCCGATGACCTGAAAGCCCATCAGGCTAAAGGTCTCATGGCTGAAATCATGGGTCAGCAGTTTCACGATGTCGGTGGTGCCCGCCGCGCGATACATCACGATCATCGCGACCAGCATCAGGACCGAGCCAAGGAAGGTATAAAGGAAGAACTTGAACGCGGCATAGATCCGGTCCTTGCCGCCCCAGATGCCTATGATCAGGAACATCGGGATCAAACCGGCCTCAAAGAACAGATAGAACAACACCAGATCCAGCGCGCAGAACACGCCGATCATCAGCGTCTCAAGCATCAGGAAGGCAATCATGTATTCCTTAACGCGGACCTTGACGTCCCAGCAGGCCCAGATCGTGATCGGCATCAAAAAGGTGGTCAGCATCACGAACAGGATAGAGATGCCATCGACGCCCATCTTATAGGTCAGGCCAAGGATCCAAGGCCGCTCGACCACGAATTGAAAACCGGTGTTGGCGGGATCGAACTCCAAAAACAGGAAGATCGAGGCGACAAAAGTGGCCGCCGTGGTGAACAGCGCCAGACGCTTGGCACCCATTTGCGCCGCCTCATCATCGCCGCGCATGAATAGCGCAAGGATGATGGCTGCCACCAAGGGCAGGAAAGTGATGATCGACAGAAGTTGCTGTGCCATGATTGTCTTTCTGCCCCTTACCTAGCGCCGCCCGAAAGCGTCATCCAAGTGACAAGGGCCACGATCCCCAGCACCATCGCGAAGGCGTAGTGGAACAGGTATCCAGATTGCGCGCGGCCCGCCAGACGGGTGAAGAACGGGACAATCCCCATCGCCACACCGTTGATCGTGCCGTCGATGACCTTTCCGTCTCCCCTTTTCCAAAGGAAGGTACCCAGCCATTTTGCAGGGCGAATAAAGATATAGTCATACAGCTCGTCAAAGTACCATTTGTTCAATAGGAACAGATACAATGGCCGCTGCTGTGCCGCCAGACGCCCCGGCAGATCCGGGCGGCGGATGTAGAACAGCCAGGCAAACCCAAAGCCGATCAGCATGGCAATAAAGGGCGAGACCTTGACCCATTTTGGCGCCTCATGGGCGGCGTGGATCACATGATTGTCTGCGCCAATAAAGATCGCCCCTTTGGGGGCGGCCACGGCATGCGCCTCAGCGTCCGCAGCAGCGGCGTGATCTTCGGTTGCAACCTCTGCCCTGGCTTCGGGGGCCAGTTCAGCATCAGCCATCTCGCCATGGGCGGCGGCCTCCATCCCGAACCAGGCGCGCATCTTGCCTTCGTCGCCAAAGAACACGTTATACCAAAGCATCCCCGAGAACGCCGCCCCCAGCGCCAGCGCGCCCAAGGGGATCAGCATCACGATGGGGCTTTCATGCGGTTCATGGTGATGATCGCCGTGGTCATCGTGGCCATGCCCGGCGGCGCGGTTCTTGCCATAAAAGGTCATGAACATCAGACGCCAGCTGTAGAAACTGGTGAAACAGGCCGCGACAACCAGCAAGACATAGGCGAAAGACGAGCCAACCCAAGCCGATTCAATCACCGCGTCCTTCGACAGGAAGCCGGCAAAGCCGTAATGCGTCAGCGGGATGCCGACACCGGTAATGGCCAGCGTGCCGATCATCATCGCCCAGAACGTCAGCGGGATTTTCTTCCGCAACCCGCCGTAATTCCGCATGTCCTGTTCGTGATGCGTGGCGGTGATAACAGAGCCCGCGCCAAGAAACAGCATCGCTTTGAAAAACGCATGGGTGAAAAGGTGGAACATCGCCACCGAATAAACACCGACGCCAGCGGCCACGAACATGTAGCCCAACTGGGACATGGTGGAATATGCGATGACGCGCTTGATGTCATTCTGCACCAAACCAATCGTCGCGGCCACAAATGCGGTTGTGGCGCCGACGACGACGATCATGGTTTTCGCATCGGGGGCAAATTCATAGATCGGCGACATGCGGCAGACCAGAAACACGCCCGCCGTCACCATCGTAGCTGCATGAATCAGCGCGGAAACCGGGGTCGGACCTTCCATCGCGTCGGGCAACCAGGTGTGCAGGAACAATTGCGCCGATTTGCCCATCGCCCCGATGAACAGCAAAACGCCGATCAGATTGGCCGCGTTCCACTCGGTCCACAAGAAATGCAACTGCGTCTCGGCCAAGGCCGGGGCGGCGGCAAACACGTCTTCGAACTTGACCGATTGGGTCATGTAGAACAGGGCGAAAATCCCCAAGGCAAAGCCGAAATCGCCCACCCGGTTGACCACAAACGCCTTGATCGCAGCGGCGTTGGCGGATGGCTTTTTGTAATAAAAGCCAATCAGCAAGTAAGAGGCCACGCCCACGCCTTCCCAACCAAAGAACATCTGGATCAGGTTGTCCGAGGTCACCAGCATCAGCATCGCAAAGGTAAAGAACGACAGATAGGCAAAGAAGCGCGCCTTATACTTCTCGCCCTCCCCCCAATTCTCGTCATGCGCCATGTAGCCAAAGCTATAAAGGTGAACCAAGGCCGAGACCGAGTTCACAACCACCAGCATGATCGCGGTCAACCGATCCAGCCGGATCGACCATTCAGCGGCCAGATTTCCGGATTGGATCCAGTTCAACAGATGAATCTGCTGCGTCTCACCGTCAAAGGTCAGAAAAATGATCCACGACAGCGCGGCGGCCAGAAAGATCAGCGCGGTGGCCAGAACCTGGCCCGCCTTCTCGCCGATGATCCGCCAGCCAAAGCCGCAGATCAGCGCCCCGACCAAGGGGGCGAAAAGGATGATGCTTGGCATGTGCATGGGCTTAACCTTTCATCACGTTGACGTCTTCGACATCAATCGTTCCGCGGTTGCGGAAGAAGACGACAAGGATGGCAAGGCCAATCGCGGCCTCAGCCGCCGCCACGGTCAGCACGAACATGGTGAACACCTGACCGGTCAGATCGCCAAGATAGCTGGAGAAAGCCACAAGCGTGATGTTCACCGCCAGCAGCATCAACTCGATCGACATCAGGATGACGATCACGTTCTTGCGGTTCAGGAATATCCCGAAAATGCCGATGACAAGCAGGGCTGCGCCCACTGTCAGGTAATGCTCAAGTCCAACCATCGTCTTCGTCCCTCCGGGTATTTTCCCGTTTTTCCTGCCGCATCGCTTTGACCCGATTTCGCGGCCTTGTCACCCCCGCAAACGCGAGGAGCAGTTCCTGTTAGGGCCCGCTATCCCCGCAGCCCATCACCGGCAAAGGGCGGTCCTGATCACAGGCGCAGTGATCGGCGGCAATCGGGCGGATGATGGTGGTATAACCGGCCGCTTTCAGGCGGTTGCGCACCTCGCGAAACGACTCACGCTTGGGCGAGTCGATAGCGGCTTGCATGATGTCGCCCGCGTCCCAATAACCTTTGGCGTCATACTGGCGGCCCGTGATCACAATCGCCGATCTGGCCGGGCAATTGATCAGCAGCAGATCGTCATCCGCGTCCGCAGCCTTGGTGGCCTGCAACACGACAAAGCTGCCCTTGCTTGGGTCAATAGTCTCAGCATTTGGGGTGATATAGGTCACGAAAAGCCCGGTAGAGCCTGTCGTGCAGATTTGAGAGTCGATCACGCAGGCCGAAGCGGCTGACGGCGTGATAAGGCAAACGCCCGCCACCGCACCCGCAATGCTAGGATGACCGAACAGGTTCACAGCCCCTGCCCCGGCTTTACGTCTTTGACTTCCATGGCCTTGGCCGGATCACGCCACATCTGATGCAGCACGTTCTGGCGCTTAACGTCCTTGCGGTGGCGCAGTGTCAGCAAGATCGCCCCGATCATCGCCACCAAAAGGATCATCGCCGAGGCAAGGAACAGATAGATATACTTGTCATACAAGATCATCCCCAGCGCATGGGTGTTGTTCACCCCATCCAGCGCGGTTGAGCGTTGCGTATCACCCCAAGCGCCCAAACCAATGGCCAATTGCATCAGCAAAACCACGCCAATCAGCAGGCCCAAGGGCATATAGCGCGCCATCTCTCCCTTCAGGGCGGCAAAGTCGATGTCCAGCATCATCACGACGAACAAGAACAACACCGCGACCGCGCCGACATAAACAATGATCAACAGCATCGCGACGAACTCCGCGCCCAAAAGCACCATCAGCCCCGAGGCAGACAGAAAGGCCAGGATCAGCCACAACACCGAATGGACCGGGTTGCGCGCAAAGGTGACCATCAGCCCCGCCGCAACCACGACAATGGCGAACATGTAAAAGGCAAAATCGACGACGGTCATGGTTTGGCTTCCTTCGTTTCGGCAAAGACGGCTTGCGCCGCTTCCAGCGCCTTTTGCATGGCGGGCAAGCCGCCGAACATCGCGCATTGGCCGATCACCTCGGTGATCTCGCGCTGGGTCGCACCAGCTTGCAAAGCATGGCGCACGGTCAGTTTGATCTGCGGCTCGGCCAGCGCCCCTTGCACGGTCAGGGCGGTCAAAGTGACGAAAAGCCTAGTTTTGGCATCCAGACCGTCTTGGTTGAAGGTCTTGCCAAACCACATCTCCATCATGTCCTTAGACATGGTCGGAAACACGCCATCAGCCGCCGTCTTGCCCTCAATCCCCGGATTGAAGGCGCGGATCATGCCCTGACCCTGATCCATCATGGTCTTGAACATCTTGGCAAAATCGTCGGTCATGGCGGTTGGCCTTTCCTTACCGATAGGGCGCGTCAAGTTCCAGGTTGCGGGCAATCTCGGATTCCCACCGATCACCATTCGCCAAGAGTTTGTCCTTGTTATAGAACAACTCCTCGCGCGTCTCAGTCGAGAATTCGAAATTCGGCCCTTCGACAATAGCGTCCACCGGGCAGGCTTCTTGGCAAAAGCCGCAGTAGATGCATTTGGTCATGTCGATGTCATACCGCGTGGTCCGCCTGCTGCCATCGTCACGCGGTTCGGCGTCGATGGTGATGGCTTGGGCCGGGCAAATCGCTTCGCACAGCTTGCAGGCAATGCAGCGTTCTTCGCCATTCGGATACCGGCGCAGCGCGTGTTCGCCCCGGAACCTAGGGCTAAGCGGCCCCTTCTCATGCGGATAGTTCAGCGTTGCTTTCGGGGCGAAGAAATACTTCATCCCAAGGCCAAAGCCCTTGATGAAATCCATCATCAGGAAATATTTCGTCGCGCGGGTCCAGTCGATGTTGCTCATCTCAGCCTCCCATCGTCCAGCGGGCCCAGAAGCCGCCAAACAGTTCGAATTTCGCAAGGAATGCCACCAGCACAACCCAACCCAAGGACAGGGGAAGGAACACTTTCCAGCCAATCCGCATCAATTGATCATAGCGATAGCGCGGCACGATGGCCTTCACCATGGCGAAGAGGAAAAAGAAGACCCACATCTTGGCGACCATCCACCACCAGCCATCGGCCAGCCCCGGGATGGGCGATAGCCAGCCGCCGAAGAACAAGAGGCTCATCAAGGCGCACATCAAGAAGATCGCGATGTATTCGCCGGCCATGAAAAGCAGATATGGGGTTGAGGAGTATTCAACCATAAAGCCTGCAACCAGTTCGGATTCCGCTTCGGGAAGGTCAAACGGAGGGCGGTTGGTTTCTGCCAAGGCACTGATAAAGAACAACACCACCATCGGCAGATGCGGCAGCCAATACCAGCCCAAGAGGCCCCACCCGGTATCCTGCGCGGCCACGATGCCCGAGAAATTCATCGAGCCGGTCGAGATAATGACACCAATGATGATCAGACCCAGTGAAACCTCATAAGAGATCATCTGCGCGGCGGAGCGGAGTGAGCCAAGGAAGGCGTATTTGGAGTTGGACGCCCAGCCCCCCATGATCACGCCGTAAACCTCAAGGCTGGACACCGCGAACACGAACAAGATCGCCACGTTGATATCGGCCAGCACCCAGCCTTGATCAAACGGAATCACCGCCCAGGCCAGGATCGCCAGAACAAACGACAGCAGCGGGGCCAGAAAGAACACCGGGCGGTCAACACCCGCCGGGATGATGATTTCCTTGACCACATATTTCAGCGCATCGGCGACCGATTGCAATATGCCCCAAGGCCCCACAACGTTCGGCCCGCGCCGCATTTGCACTGCGGCCCAGACCTTGCGGTCCGCATAGACCAGAAACAACAGGCTGATCATGACAAAGCTAACAATCAGAAGGCTTTGCGCGATGATCAACACCGCTGTCCCAAGGCCTGTTTCAAGGAATGCTTGCATCTTTTCGTCCCTTACACCGTCGGTATGCCCAAAGCGCCGCAATCTCGCACCGTGACTTCGGCGTCGATCGTGCGGATGCCCTGGGGCAAGGCGGCAGAGATGAGGTAAACCGCATCCCCCCGCCACGTCTCTCCTGCTTTTGCCACCTGCGTCCGCACATGGCGCGCAAACCCGAAGCCCCGGATCAGCGCATATTGGGCAGCCGCACAGCGGCCATATATCTCGACATCGGCCTCACTTCGCGCACCGGTCATGGCGACGCGAAAATTGACCATCTCGCCGTCCAGAAGGATCGTCTCGATCCCTTTATACGCCGGATTTATCGGACCCTGTGCCACCTCCGGCCCCCCCGCGCAACCCCCGACCACCGCTGTCGCGGCAAGCAAGGTGGCGATGGGGGCAAGCTGAGGCATAAGTTATTCTGCCGCCATGTCTTTGGTTGCCCGCGCCTTCGCCATGCCCGACAGATCGGCCATCACCGCACTGGCCCGCGCAACCGGGTTTGTCAGGTAGAAATCCTTGATCGCCACGCGGAACGTCGCCTTTGCGGGGGCCTTTACGGGCAAGGGTTGCCAAGCGTTCTCGGCCACCTCATCCACAGCGCCCAGATGTGGATGCGCCGCAATCAAAGCCTTGCGCAGCGCGGCCAAAGAATCCCATGGCAACACTGCCCCCACCTCTGCCGACAGCGCGCGCAGGATGGCCCAGTTTTCCTTGGCCTCCCCCGGCGCAAAGCCCGCCCGGAAGGCCAGTTGCGGCCGCCCTTCGGTATTCACGAACAGCCCGTTCTCTTCGGTCCAAGCCGCTGCGGGCAGGATAATATCGGCGCGCATCGCGCCCCGATCGCCGTGCGAGCCTTGATAAATCACGAACGGGCCCGCTGCGATGTCAACCTCATCCGCGCCAAGGTTATAGATCACCTCTGCGCCATCCGTCGCCGCCGCCAAACCACCGGTCGTGACCGCGCCAATATCCATAGCACCCACCCGCGCCGCAGCGGTGTGCAGGACCATCAGTTTAGAATTCATCGCCTCGGCCATCGCCATCGCCTGGCTCAGAACCGCCTCGCCATCAGCCTCAGACAAAGCGCCCATGCCGACGATGATGATCGACGGATTGTCTTTGACCGCATCGCTGAATTTTGTCTTGGCCAGCGTCACCAGATCATCACGGCCCTCGCCCTTATGGGCGTAATCATAGGTCAGATCGACCGCAGGCCCAATCAGATCAACGTTGCAGCCATTGGTCCAGGCCTTGCGGATGCGGGCGTTCATCACGGCCGCCTCTACCCGTGGGTTGGTGCCGATCAGCAAGATATACTTGGCCGCATCAATATCCTCGATGCTGGCGGTGCCGACATAGGCGCTGCGATTGCCAATCGGCAGTTTCGCGTTGTCTGTGCGACATTCCACAGTGCCGCCAAGGGCTTCCACGATGGTCTTGAGGCTATAGGCCGCCTCAACCGGGGCCAGATCCCCAACCAGACCGACAACCTTTTTGCCCTTCATCGCAGCGGCGGCGGCGGTCAAAGCCTCGTCCCAACCGGCCTTACGCAACTTGCCATTCTCACGAATGTAAGGCGTGTCCAGCCGCTGACGGCGCAAACCGTCCCAGATGAAGCGGGTCTTGTCGGAAATCCATTCCTCATTCACGCCGTCATGGTTGCGCGGCAAAATCCGCATCACTTCGCGGCCCTTGGTATCGACGCGAATGTTCGATCCCAAAGCGTCCATCACGTCAATCGACTCGGTCTTGGTCAACTCCCAAGGCCGCGCCGTGAAGGCGTAAGGCTTTGAGGTCAGCGCGCCGACCGGGCAGAGGTCAATGATATTGCCCTGCAGATTGCTGTCCAAGGTCATGTTCAGATAGCTGGTAATCTCGCTGTCTTCGCCGCGCCCGGTCTGCCCCATCTGGGTGATCCCCGCGACTTCCGAGGTGAACCGCACACAGCGCGTGCAGGAAATGCAGCGCGTCATCGTGGTGGCCACCAGTGGCCCCAGATCCAGATCCTCAGACGCCCGCTTTGGCTCGCGGTAGCGGCTGAAATCAACCCCAAACGCCATCGCCTGATCTTGCAAATCACACTCGCCGCCCTGATCGCAGATCGGGCAATCCAGCGGGTGGTTGATCAGCAGAAATTCCATCACGCCCTCACGGGCTTTTTTCACCATCGGCGACTTGGTCTTGACCACCGGCGCCTCGCCATTCGGGCCGGGGCGCAAGTCCTTGACCTGCATCGCACAGCTTGCCACAGGCTTGGGTGGCCCGCCGACCACTTCCACCAGACACATCCGGCAATTGCCCGCGATGGTCAGGCGTTCGTGATAGCAAAAGCGCGGAATTTCCACCCCCGCGACCTCGGCCGCCTGAATGATGGTCATCGCCCCGTCAACTTCGACTTCAATGCCGTCGATGCTGATTTTCTTGAGGTTGGTCATGCCGCTACTCCGCCGCCATTTGCGCAAGCCTTGGATTTCCAAAGCTGCACTTCTTTCAGATAAGACCAGCCAAAGGCATGGTCAGAATTGCCGTTATCCATCATATGCTGCCAGCGCGCCATGCCCTCAGCAGGCATCGGGCGATGGCCTTCAGCCACCCACCAAAACACCAGATTGCCGTTTCCGGCCGCATCATACCATTCCGCCTTGCGGCCGTAAAAGCTGCGGTGAACCGTGTTCCAGACAAAATGCTCCAGCGCCGTCGCCGTTTCCCAGACCGACAGGGTCGAGGCCATGCGTGGGTTGCCGCCCAAAGCGCCGTCAGGGTCATTCTGCGCCGCGTCCATCTCGTCTTCGCCCAGCATCCAGACAAATCCAGGGCTAGATTTGGCCAGCCCGTTCACCAGATCCAACCCATTGACGAAATCCGCAAGGCGCGGGTCATCCCAGTCGTATTTCAAGGTGCCAAAGTTGAACTCTGCCAGATGCATCGCCCTACTCCGCCACACGCGGATCGTCCGTGGGGGCCAAAAGGCGCCCCACGTTCAATTCGGCCAATTGCATACCGGCGGGTGTCATCAACGGCTCCTCAGCAGGCTGCCGATCAGGGATTTCTTTGCAATCTCATCCCGGCCCACCTTGCAATAGCTTTCGGAATCGCCCGGCTTGGCACCGGCCTTTTTCAGATAGGCGTCCGCCTCGGCCTTGAGCCGGGCCTTTTCCTTGGGGTCTTTCATAAAGGCGCGCACTTCGTCTTCGGTATAGCCAGCCTTGACCGCATAGGCTTTCAGATCTTCCAGCTTGCCCAGCACCACGAACATCCGCGCGCTGACGCTGGGGCAGTTCTTGCGGATCACATCGCCAATCCGCCCGGCGCGCAGGCTGTCATTGATATGCTGCTCGGTTGCCAGCGGCTCTTTCGCCCAGACGGGGGCGGCCATGGCAAGGGCGGCAAGGGTCAGGGTCAGGGTTTTCATCAGTTTGCTTATCTTGGCCTCCTTGGCATCAGATGCCTTGGACGTAAGGGGGTTTGCGGTTGATATGCGATGACAAGCGGTCCGGCTCGCCCCAACGTGATCTGGCGTGACCGTTCTCATCCCGCGCATCCCCCGACAAAGACCCACGCGCCCGCCTCATACCTATCATAGATGGTCGAGGTGACGCGGCCACACAGCGCATCCGCATCCCGCCGCGCCTGCGCGCCGTCCGACATGCTGTAGGCCGGGGCTTTGGTGCGGCGCACCTGAATGCCGCCGCCTGCTGCGGGCTGCATCATCGCGCCCACATTGGCCGCTTGCACGGGCTGCTCGGTGGCGGACTGCGCCGCGACACAGGCCGCCAAGGGTGCCACCATCATCAAGGTGAAGCCCGTGCGCATCAAAACAGACACCCCGCCGGAAACACCCACTGCCCTGCCGGTGACAAAATCGGCACCACCGACGGATCCGCCGCAAATCCGCGCATCTTGCAGGCCGCGTCCAGCACGTCGCGCGCGACATAGCCCTGATCGGCCATCGTCGCCCCATCTGCCCGTGCAACATCCACCGACAAAGGCAGGTCCGCCTCGGTCACCATCTGCTGGCCATTCATCACCGTCGGCTCTGCGCCCGACAGATGAAACACCACGTCGTAATCCATGCCGTTCAAAGAGATCACCCCTTCGGCATAGTCTTTCGGCACGGCTTCGCCCTCTTCGCCCTCAGGCGCGGCTTCGGTCTCGGCCCAGGCAGGAAGCCCGGACAGAGCCAGCAGCGCAACAAAAGAGGCGATCCGCATCATCACTCGGCCGCCATCGCGCCCATACGACCGGATTTCTTCGCCTTGATCCGGTCTTCAATCTCTTCGCGGAACGCCCGCACCAGTCCCTGAATGGGCCAGGCCGCCGCATCACCAAGCGCGCAAATCGTATGGCCCTCAACCTGCTTGGTCACCGAGATCAGCATGTCGATCTCTTCCACCTCAGCCTCACCGCGCACCAAACGGTCCATCACCCGCATCATCCAGCCGGTGCCTTCGCGGCAGGGCGTGCATTGGCCGCAGCTCTCGTGTTTATAGAACTTTGACAGCCGCCAGATTGCCTTGATCACATCGGTTGATTGATCCATCACGATCACCGCCGCCGTGCCCAGACCCGAGCGCTGCTCGCGCAGCCAATCGAAATCCATGATCGCCTCATCGCATTGCGCCGCGTTCAGCAAAGGCACGGATGAGCCACCCGGAATAACCGCCTTGATGTTCTTCCAGCCGCCGCGCACGCCACCGCAATGCACCTCCAGCAATTCCTTCAGCGGGATCGACATCGCCTCTTCAACCACACAAGGCGCATTCACATGCCCCGAGATGCCAAACAACTTGGTGCCTGTATTGTTCGGGCGACCAAAGCCCGCAAACCACTCCGCCCCCCGGCGCAAGATCGTTGGCACAACGGCAATCGATTCAACATTGTTCACCGTGGTCGGGCAGCCATAAAGACCCGAGCCTGCGGGGAACGGCGGCTTCATCCGCGGCATGCCCTTTTTGCCCTCAAGGCTTTCCAGAAGTGCTGTTTCCTCGCCGCAGATATAGGCGCCCGCGCCGTGGTGCAGATAGCAGTCGAAATCCCAACCGGATTTGGCCGCGTTCTTGCCCAAGAGGCCTGCGTCATAGCATTCGTCAATTGCCGCCTGCAGCGCCTCGCGCTCACGGATATATTCGCCGCGCAGGTAGATATAGCAGGCGTTCGCCCCCATCGCGAAAGACGCAATCAAGGCGCCTTCAATCAGGGTGTGCGGATCATGGCGCATGATCTCACGGTCTTTGCAGGTGCCGGGTTCGGATTCGTCCGCGTTGATCACCAGATAGCTGGGCCGACCGTCAGATTGCTTGGGCATGAACGACCATTTCAGCCCGGTCGGAAAGCCAGCCCCCCCGCGCCCGCGCAGGCCCGATGCCTTCATCTGCTCCACAATCGTATCGCGACCGCGCTGGATGATCCCCGCCGTGCCATCCCAATGGCCGCGCTTCATAGCGCCTTTCAGGCTGCGATCATGCATGCCGTAAAGGTTGGTGAAGATCCGGTCTTGATCCTTGAGCAACATAATCCGTCCCTTATCCGCGGTCTTGATCCCGGCGCGCACGCCAGATCTGATACGTCACGACCAGCGCCCAAAGGAACGCGGCCAAGGCAGCAAAATCAAACAGATAGGCAAAACGGGGCTGCCAGCCCATCTCGCCGCCAATCACCTGCGCCCCGACCCACACAAGCATGGTAACCGCCAGCACCACGGCCACCAGCCGCGCCTGCCTTGCCATCGCCATCTCTTGTGGATCGGGTTTCTTCACAATTCAGCCCTAGTAATTATTGGTTTTGGCGCGTTCCAGGAACGCCTCAATACCCTCTTTGCCGATGATCTTGGCCTGCGCCACCCATTTATCACGGGTGATCCGGCCGGCGAAACGGTCCATCTTGCCATCGAAAAAGGCGATGTCCTTGGCGGTCCATTTGGCAATCTGATCAAAGTGATAGATGCCAAAGCTGTTGACCAGCTTTTCCAAAACCGGGCCGATGCCTTCGATCAATTTCAGATCGTCGGCCTTGCCGCCACGAGGGGCCGTCAGCACCTCTGGCGTTGTTGGCTTTGCGGCCACTTTTGGGGCCGCCGCTTTTGGGGCAGCCTTGGGGGCCTTGGCCGCAGCAGGTTTTGCGGCCGCCTTCGCCGCAGCTTTAGGGGCAGCTTCAGCTTTCACAACCACAGCCTTCGGCGCCGCAACCGCTTTCACCGCCGCTGGCTTTGCAGTGGCTTTCGCAACAACCGGCTTTGCAGTCGCCTTTGGCGCCGCTGCGGCTTTCACGACAGCCGCCTTCGGGGCCTTCTCGGCCTTCGCCGCAGGTGTCGCGGCCGCTTTTGGGGCTTTCACTGTTGGATTCACCGCTGCCTTGGCGACAGGCTCAACCCGCTTTGCCGCCGGGGCAACTGGCGACGGAGCAGACATCAAAGACGCAGGTGCCGCCATTCCCGGGGCCATTGCCGGGGCCGAACTTACCGCCGCGTCCTTTGCCGCGCTTTGGGCCATCACCGGCGCCGCGGTCGTGGCAGTGGAGGTCGAAGTGCCCGAAGCCGAAGACGTGGCCGAACCCGACCCATTGGTTGAAGATCCCGTCAATCCGCCATAGCCAGGATCAGATTTGGTTCCAAACAACGACCACAGCAAAAGCACGATCACAAAGACCACAATCCCGATCAGCAAGGCAAACCAGAACCCCTGATGCCATGCGAATTTCGACAGAAGAAAAGCCAGAACCCCCGCCACCGCGGCGATGATCCAGCGCGTCTGCGACGGCTTGTTTCCGTAATTTCCATTTGCCATTTGTAGTCTCTCCCCTGTGCATCAGGCCTGATTGTTCAGGCCCATTTACCTTGCTACGTCACACCTCGCCCCGCGCCACACGCTCGGCCTCTTCGACCGAACCGCCTGTCGCAAGGATTTTGGCCTGCGCTACCCATTTCTCCCGGGTCGCCCGGCCCTTGAATCCTTCCGGATTGTCATCCACCCAAGCCAACTCTGCCTCGGACCAAGCCGCGATCTGGTCGAAATGATAAAACCCCAACCGGTTGCACAGAGCCGCCAGCTTGGGGCCAACGCCCCAGATCTGCTGCAAATCATCGCCCTTGCCGCCGCGCGCAGCGGTCAGCACCTTGGGCTTGGCCGCCATTACCGGGGCCGCCGCTTTGGCAGCCGCAGGCTTGGCCGCAGCCGCATCCACTGATGCCTTGGCTGCCCGGGCCTTCGCCACGGTCGAAGGCGCAATAGGCGGCGACTTGGCCGCCTTGCCCAGCCAAGGCGTCGTCAACGGCACTTCGGTGCCATCAATCCGCTTGATGCTGTCGCCGATATCCACAGCCAATTGCGCAGAGGCATTGTATTGCTGACGACCGGATTCAAAGTCTTTCAGCGTGGTCAGACCGGTCACCGGCTCCGACGCATAGCGGCCGTTCTGCGGGCCCGGAACCGGAACCTCGCCCGCTGAGAACCGCCCGATCAGCGCGCGCAATTTCTCGGGCGTCAGATCCTCATAGTAATCCTTGCCGATCTGCGCCATCGACGCATTGGTGCAAGCGCCCAGACATTCCACCTCTTCCCAGCTGAACTTGCCATCGGCAGACAGCGCATGGGGGGATTTGGCGATCAACTCGTGACAGACCGCAATCAACTCCTCCGCGCCGCAAATCATGCAGGACGTGGTGCCACAAATCTGAATATGTGCCACGGAACCAACGGGTTGCAGCTGAAACATAAAGTAAAACGTCGCCACCTCAAGCCCGCGAATATAGGCCATGCCCAGCATATCAGAGATATGCTCAATCGCCGGACGGCTTAGCCATCCCTCTTGCTCTTGGGCGCGCCACAACAGCGGGATGATGGCAGACGCCTGCCGCCCCTCGGGGTATTTGGAAATCTGCGCCTTGGCCCAGGCCAGATTGGCGGGGGTAAAGGCGAAAGAAGCGGGTTGGTCTTTGTGCAGGCGACGCAGCATCAGGTTATCCCAGGATCAAGAATAGGGGCACCGCAACAGGCAACAGCGGTAACGCAAGAAACAGCAAGGGCGTCAGCCCAATCGTAGCAATCATCGGTCAATCTCTCCGAACACCACATCCATCGTACCGATGATCGCGGCCACATCGGCCAGTTGGTGGCCCTTGCAGACGAAATCCATTGATTGCAGATGCAAGAACCCCGGCGCGCGGATCTTGGCGCGGTAGGGTTTGTTGGTGCCATCGGCTACCAGATAAACGCCGAATTCGCCCTTCGGCGCCTCGACACTGGCGTAAACTTCGCCCGCGGGCACGTGGAAGCCTTCGGTGTAAAGTTTGAAATGTTGGATCAAAGCCTCCATCGAGGTTTTCATCTCGCCGCGCTTTGGCGGTGTGATCTTGCCCCGTGCCAGCACATCGCCCTGCCCGTCTGGCGCGCGCAGTTTGGCCAAGGCCTGCTTGATGATCGACGTGCTTTCACGCATCTCCTGCATCCGGCACAGATAGCGATCATAGCAATCGCCATTCTTGCCAACAGGAATCCCGAATTCGAATTCGTCATAGCACTCATAAGGTTGCGCGCGGCGCAAATCCCATGCCAGACCCGATCCGCGCACCATCACGCCCGAATAGCCCCAGTCGAGGATATCCTTTTCCGTGATGATCCCAATGTCAGCATTGCGCTGCTTGAAGATGCGGTTTTCGGTCAACAATCCGTCGATATCATCCAGCACGCGCGGGAATTCATCGGCCCAAGTGTCGATATCATCCAACAGCGCAGGCGTCAGATCAACATGCACACCACCCGGCCGGAAATAGGCCGCATGCAAACGCGCCCCACAAGCCCGCTCATAGAACACCATCAGCTTTTCACGCTCTTCAAAGCCCCAAAGCGGCGGCGTCAGCGCGCCCACGTCCATGGCCTGCGTGGTGATGTTCAAAAGGTGGCTGAGGATGCGGCCGATTTCGGAATAAAGCACCCGGATCAGACTGGCCCGGCGCGGCACCGGCGTGCCGGTCAGCCGTTCAATCGCCAGACACCAGGCATGTTCTTGATTCATCGGCGCGACATAGTCGAGCCGGTCGAAATAGGGCAGGTTTTGCAGATAGGTGCGGCTTTCCATCAACTTCTCAGTGCCACGATGCAACAGCCCGATATGCGGATCGCAGCGTTCTACAATCTCGCCGTCCAGCTCTAGCACCAGACGCAAAACACCATGCGCTGCGGGGTGTTGCGGACCGAAGTTGATATTGAAATTGCGGATGCGCTGCTCTGACGTCTCCAGATCGACCGAGCCGTCATCATAGGTATTGCGCCGGATATCGCCGTCCATCAGATTACTCCCATTCGGTCGCGGGCCATCATTTCGCCTCCGCCTTCTGATCACCCGGCAGAATATATTCAGCACCCTCCCACGGGGACATGAAGTCAAACTGACGGTATTCCTGCACCAGCGAGACGGGTTCATAAACCACCCGCTTCAGCGCCTCGTCATAGCGGACTTCGGTATAACCGGTGGTCGGGAAATCCTTGCGCAGGGGGTGGCCGCGAAAGCCATAGTCCGTCAGCAACCGGCGCAGATCGGGGTGGCCAGTAAAGAGGATGCCGAACATGTCGAAGACTTCACGCTCAAACCAATTCGCCGCCGGATAGGTCTCAACGATCGAGGGCACCATCTCATCCTCGCGCACCGCTACTTTTACCCGGATGCGGTGATTGCGATACATCGACAGGAAATGATAAACCATATCGAACCGCGCGACCCGCTCTGGCAGGTCAATCGCGGTTATATCCACCAGCGATGAAAACCGGCAGGCCGCATCATCGCGCAGGAATTCCACCAAGCTTTCCAGATGCGCCAGATTGGCGATCACCGTCAATTCGCCATGCGCAATCGAGGTGGATTGCACCGCATCGCCGCGCTTCAACTCGATCAGACCGGCCAGTTCTTGCAGGGCTTCGCTCATCATCTCACCAACGTGCCGGTGCGGCGGATTTTCCGCTGCAGTTGCAGGATGCCATACAGCAGCGCCTCGGCCGTGGGCGGGCAGCCCGGCACATAGATATCGACCGGAACAATCCGGTCACAGCCGCGCACGACGGAATAGGAATAGTGGTAATAGCCGCCGCCATTGGCACAAGACCCCATCGAGATCACATAGCGCGGCTCTGGCATCTGATCGTAAACCTTGCGCAGCGCGGGGGCCATCTTGTTGGTCAAAGTGCCCGCCACGATCATCAGATCAGACTGGCGCGGCGAGGCGCGGGGGGCCGTGCCAAACCGCTCCATATCATAACGCGGCATGGCGGTGTGCATCATTTCCACCGCGCAGCAGGCCAGACCAAAGGTCATCCAATGCAACGAACCGATGCGCGCCCAGTTGATGATATCTTCGGTCGAGGTCAGCAGGAAACCCTTGTCCTGCAACTCACGGTTCAGGGATTGGGTCGCAACCTCATGGTCGCCGCCCGCCGTATTGGCTCCGGTCATCACTCCCATTCCAAGGCTCCCTTTTTCCACTCATAGGCAAAGCCCACCGTCAAAATGGCCAAAAACGCCATCATCGACCAAAACGCCGTCATCGAGATATCTCCAAAGGCCACCGCCCAAGGGAACAGAAACGCAATCTCAAGGTCAAAGATGATGAACAGGATCGACACCAGATAAAACCGCACGTCAAACTTCATCCGCGCGTCGTCAAAGGCGTTGAACCCGCACTCATAGGCCGAGACCTTTTCCGGGTCCGGGTTGCGCACCGCAAGCACGGCGGCGGCCAGCAAAAGCACAAGGCCCAAGCCCACGGCGATCGCCAGAAGAATAAGGATCGGCAGATACTCTCGCAGAAGCGTGTCCAAAAGAGGCTCCTTCAGCTGACAACAGGATGCTCGCGCGCCGGTCTGGCACGCTTACGGTCAATGCCCCGTTTACTCTGCCCCCTTGCCGGGGTCAACGCATGGGGCAGCGAAAAGCGCGTGGCGAAAGCCGTGATTTCCTTGCATTCTTCGCAGTGTTGGGTGCGTGCGCCATGGGTCACGCCGCCGCACCCCGGCCCATTCCCCCCCGAGTCGCGCGCAAGGGCCCCGTCGCGGCATTTCCATACCTTGACGGCAGCGGGCTGTCGGTATCCCTAAACGCACAAAGTTCAAGGAAAAATCATGCGCCGGATCGTTGCCTTTCCCCTTGCCGTGCTGGCAACCCTTGCCGCCCTTCCCGCCATCGCGGGCACCTGTAGCGTTGATATCGATGCAGTCGAGACCAGTATTGCGACGCTGGAGCAAGACTATGGTGACGTGCTGTCCGATATCAGCTGCGACTTCAACACAAACCCCGCTCGCGAGATGATGTGCGATGCGGCCTACACCCTTGACAGCGATCTGTGGCGGATGGGGCGGCTGGCCGACTTGGCTTGGGTTTATGCCTACGAGACTGCGACAGGCCAGCAGGTTGATCTGGCCAACCCGCCCCGCAATGACACTTTCATCGCCATCCGCGATGCCTGCACCGACGCGGCCTGCCTCTGCGCCGCATTGATCGAAGATACCAACAGCAACCTTGGCGCCGTCGGCACGCCTTATCCCTATTAGATAGCCCGGCTAGGGCGTGTTGACGTTCACCGGAGCCGGATGACGGTTGATGCGAGGGAGATAAATGCGCTGAAACTGGTGTCGGTCTTGCAGCATCTTGTTGCTATACCCCTATATTCCTTAAGTTTTCC
>Ga0105054_10003546_pt1 | contig 24099 bp, 25 predicted proteins | sample BON02_FD_78091 | JGI IMG/M metagenome (GOLD analysis project Ga0105054, IMG submission 78091) | Freshwater microbial communities from Lake Bonney liftoff mats and glacier meltwater in Antarctica - BON-02 (megahit assembly) | ecosystem: Environmental > Aquatic > Freshwater > Ice > Glacier...
ACCATTGAACATCGGCGCTTGCAACACCGCAAGCTAGCCGCCTAATATCAACCAACAAGACGAGGCCGATGCTCCGCTAATTTACGCAGCCATCAGTGCCAAATGTTCTGACGACGGACACTACAAAGTGGATCGCTCAGATATGATCTGGGAACCGAAGCACTGGCAGTGGGTTGAACAAGCCCCCCCACAATTACAACAGGCATTGAACTGTGAGAAATTAACGGGTCTAAGACTAAAGGATCTCGTGGCCTTGGACTGGAAACACGTCCAGGAAAAGGCGATTGTTCTTACGACCAGCAAGCGTAGCGGCAGAGCAGTGATACCAATTTTTCCGGAGCTTCGACAATTTCTCGACACGTTAGAGCATCGGGAAGGTAGGATTTTAAGAAACAGTCGAGGCAAGGGTTGGACCCCAAGTGGTTTGGAAAGTGTGTTTCAAAAGAAAAAGCCCAAAGGATTCGATCGGACCATCCATGATATCCGGGGGACGTATGTCACTTGGCTAGCAACCAAGGGTTTAACTGACGAAGAGATCGCTCGAATCGTTGGTTGGACAGCACAGAGAATTGCTGGAATTCGATCGAGATATGTGGACGAAGCCCGGGTGATTGTTTCTCTTATTAATCGGCTTTCGGAATAAAAGTTTACAGGATCATTGTAAACTCCCCAGAAACGCCAATCAAGAAATGGCTGTTTTCTGGTAGCGGAGGAGGGACTCGAACCCCCGACACATGGATTATGATTCCACTGCTCTAACCACCTGAGCTACTCCGCCATCAATCGCGTCCGGGTGATTGATTCAATCACCACAAAACTCTCTCTGGACGGCGGCGCTATAGTCATAGCGTTCAGCCCGGTCAACAAGCGGAAGCGAGAAATACGCTAAAACTTGCACGGCCAATGCGATCCGCGCTAACAGCGCTTTTCAGGCCGATATGTGGCACCAAGGGGCAGATATGAACGCATTTTATGACATATTGATTGTTGGCGCGGGCCATGCGGGCGCGCAAGCGGCCATCGCATTGCGTCAGAAGAAGTTTGAAGGCTCCATCGGCCTCCTCGGAAATGAGAAATATCCGCCCTATGAACGGCCACCGCTGTCCAAGGAATATCTTGCCGGCGAAAAACCGTTTGAACGGATATTGCTGCGGCCCGAAAGCTTCTGGGCCGAACGCGACATTGATTTGCTCACCGGTCGCCGGGTGTCGAAACTCGACCCGGTCGGCAAGAAAGTGACCTTGGCGTCCGATGATGAAATTGGCTATGGCAAGCTGATCTGGGCAACAGGCGGTTCTCCGCGGATGCTCGATTGTCCGGGCAGCCAGGCGCGCAACATTCATGCCGTCCGCTCCCGCGCCGATGTCGACAAGATCATGGCTGCTTTGCCGACAGTCAAGAAAGTCGTTGTCGTCGGCGGCGGCTATATCGGGCTGGAAGCGGCTGCGGTGCTGACCAAATTGGGCAAACAGGTGACCATCGTCGAATCGCTGGATCGGGTTTTGTCCCGCGTGGCCGGTGAACCACTCTCGCGATTTTATGAAGCGGAACATCGCCGCCACGGCGTGACAATAGAATTGGAAGCAACCGTCGCTGGTTTTGAGACAGGTGATGATGGCATTGCCACCGCGGTTACGCTTGCCGACGGGCGGGTGCTGGAGGCGGACATGTTCGTGGTTGGCATCGGCATCATTCCCGAGACCGGTCCGCTGGTGGCGGCTGGCGCTGCGACCGGCAACGGTGTTGACGTCGATCAGCATTGCCGCACCAGTCTGGAAGATGTCTACGCGATTGGCGATTGCGCCGCCCACAGCAACGCTTATGCCGACGGCGCCATGATCCGGCTGGAATCGGTCCAGAATGCCAATGACCAGGCAAAAGTGGCCGCGCTCGACATATTGGGTGAAGAAACCGAATATGACGCCGTGCCCTGGTTCTGGTCGAATCAATATGACCTGAGATTGCAAACCGTCGGCCTTTCAACCGGCCATGACAGCCATGTCGTCCGCGGCGATCCGGATTCGCGCAGTTTTTCGGTGATCTATTATCGCGACGGCAAGGTCGTGGCGCTCGACTGTGTCAACGCCACCAAGGATTATGTGCAGGGCCGCAAAGCCGTCGTCGAGGGACTGAACCTCGACAAGGACGAACTCGTCAATATCGAGATTCCGATCAAGGAAGTCGGTATCCGCTAGCGCCCGCGAAACGGCCATGTGCCGATATCCTGCCAGGGACCATCGACATAATAATGCAGCCCGATCCCGTGAAGGACAAAGGGACGCGGTTCGAACTCGGCTGACAGCTCGTCAAAAAGACGCTTGGCTTCTTTTGGAATCACCTTGTTCTGGACGGTGATATGCAGCCTTGGTCTCTGCTGATCCTGCGCCACCAGCAATCCGGCGAACCGGTCGGCCAGTTCCATTCTCAGAGCGAGCAGATCCGGCGCATGCAGCTGATAGGCCACACCGCGTCCGAGATGGATCAGGCCGGCCAGCCTCGCCTCGGGCTTCGGCATGCTGCTGGTCAGCGCGATAACAGCGGCCTTGATTTCATCCAGCGCTTGCGGCGGCAGATGGTGGAACAATGTAATATGAGCGCTTACTATGTTCCGCTCCGGCGGAAAATAGCATTTGCGCAGGCTGTCGGCCCAGGCGAATTCCGCCCTGCCCATTTGCGCCGTCATGATGATGGGTTTGTTGAGACGCTCCATGATGCCGGTCTATCGCAGATGAGAAAAACCGCGAGCAATTTCTTGCCCGCGGTTCGTTTCGGGGAGACAAAACTACTTAGGCGGCCTTGCGTTCCGCCGCATCATTGTCGAGCCAGTTCAACAATTTTTCCGGCGTCGATTCGACATAGGGATCATTGTCGACACCATCGTCGTTGATGCCCGGCTCTTCAAACCAGGCGCTGACCACGCCGTCATCGGCAATCATCGAATAGCGCCAGCTGCGATCACCAAAACCAAGGTGGTTTTTCTTGATCAACATGCCCATCCGGCGGGTGAAGTCAGCCGATCCGTCGGGAAGCAGCTTCACTTTTTCCAGACCCAAGGATTTGCCCCACTGGTACATCACGAACGCATCATTGACAGAGATACAATAAACCTCGTCAACACCGCGCGCCTTGAACTCGTCATAGAGCCGTTCAAAAGCCGGGCACTGCTCGTTCGAACAGGTCGGAGTGAAGGCTCCGGGCAGGGAGAAGACCGCAACGCGCTTGCCAGCGAACAGGTCCTTGGTGTTCACGTCCTGCCAGCGAAAGGGATTTTCTCCCTCGGCAGATTCATCGCGAACGCGGGTTTTCAGGGTAACTTGGGGGATATTTCTACCGATCATCTTTGGCTCCATTTGATTGAATGACCCACAATTAGCATCGATTCATTTAACGGTTAAATTGATTTATCCTGCCTTACTAATTTACATAATCACTCAATAGCCAGTTTCGCTTGAAAGCCCTCGGACAAAACATCAGAATGTTCGCGAGTTTCTGGGGATGGGGATAGGATATGACTGAAACGACAAAAGCGCCGATCTGGTTCTGGATCACTGGCGCAGTGGCTCTGATCTGGAATGCGCTTGGCCTGCTTGCCTATATTCAGCAGGCCCTGATGAGCGCCGAGGAATTTGCCGCCCTGCCTCAGTCGCAGCAGGATCTTCTGGCTACACAGCCTGCCTGGGTCTCTGCGGCCTTTGCGATCGCCGTTTTTGCTGGCTGTGCCGCGACCATCAGCTTGCTGATGCGCAAGCGGGTCGCGGTTCGCCTGTTCCTGGTTTCGCTGCTGGCGGTGATCGTCCAGTTCAGCAGCTACTTTATCATCGACGGCTATAGGGAATTTATTGCCGGCGAGGGTTGGACGATACCGGCTCTGGTTGTTACCTTTGCCCTGATCTTTCTAATATTTTCGCGACAGGCAGAAAAAAATGGCCTGCTACACTAGGCTCAGGATGATGTGCTGAACGGCGTGAAATTGGTGTCTTCATCATAAATGTCGACACCCTCGCGCCGTTTCAGCCATCCCACGACCAGATAGGTCACCGGCGTCAGCACTGCTTCCCACAGCACTTTGAGCAGCCAATTGGTCACCATCACGGTAATCACCGCCGAGGGTTCCCATAGCCCCCAAAATGCCAGCGGATAGAAGATCAGGCTGTCGACGCCCTGCCCCACCACCGTCGAACCGATGGTACGGCTCCACAGGGCCTTGCCCTGGGTCCAGACTTTCATCCGCGCCATCACATAGCTGTTCACAAATTCCCCGGCCCAGAAGGCGACAATCGAGGCGCCGACGATGCGCGGGACCTGACCGAACACGCTTTCATAGGCCGCCTGCCCTTCCCAGCCCGCTGCCGGTGGCAGGGAAACCACCACCCAGCTCATGAAGGCCATGAACAAAAGCGCGCCAAAACCGGCCCATATGACCCGTCTCGCCCGCGCATAGCCGTATACTTCGGTCAGCACGTCGCCAATCACATAGCCAAGCGGAAAGAATAATATGCCCGCACCATAGATCCATTGTTCGCCGCTGATCATGATGAAGGTGGGCTTGGCCGCACCGATGACGTTGGAGAGCAGCAATACGGTCACAAAGGCCGCCATCACGAAATCATAATAGCGGAAGTGGTGACCGGTCTGGCTGGCAGCGGAGGTCCGCTGGATGGGGCTTTTGTTCATAAACCGTTCTTACCTCACATCCGCGACAATTCAACATTTTAGCTGGCTTGGGCAGATCACGGTTTGCAGCCGGTCAAAAGACCGCTAAAGCCCCCGAACATTAAGCGCCCGTAGCTCATCTGGATAGAGCGCGAGACTTCTAATCTTGAGGCAGCAGGTTCGAGTCCTGCCGGGCGCACCATATCCATTTAATTATCCCTTCCTTTTAGTAACTTATCGGAATTTTTGTCTAACTCGGTTGCAAGGTTCGCCAATAATTTGACCGCCGCAGCGTCTGCCATCATCTTGTTGCTGGCCGCTTTCGTGTATCGTGCGACCTCTGAATCGGTGCTGTGGCCTGTCCAGCTTTTGATTTCCTGATTAGTGCATCCTGCCTCTGCAAAGCGCCGCGCAGCCGCCTTGCGCATCCCGTGCGCAGTGCAGTGCTTCAAACCGGCTTGATTGCACCATTCGCGGAAATAGTTGCCGATAGAATCGCGCCCATAGGGTGTGCCTGATTTCGATATCAGAAAGCAAAAGCGGCCTGTTTCTGTCGCCAAAATGGATTCCGCCAAAGGCTGCAAAATAGGAATATCGACAAGGTGCTTTTTATCGCCTTTTTCCTGATAGAAAATCAGTCTGCCGTTTTGAATATGCACCGGCCCTAAAGTGCGAACATCGCCGCGCCGTTGCCCTGTCCACAATAGCAGGTCGAACATCAGCCGCGCCTTTGTGCCGACTGGGTGCGTTGCTTCATATTTCGCTATCTCGTCATCGGTCCAGCTATGATAGCCCTCCCCCTCAATCTTATAGGGTTTGATCGCAAGCACCGGATTCTTGTCCACATATTCAATCGTATTGGCAAAGCGCATTAGCTGCCCCAGGCGCTTTCTTAGGTTGTTCGCGCTAGTCTTATGGGGCAATCGTTCCTGCATTGCCGTTTGAACATCCTGCGGCCTTAGATCGCGCACCATCGCCCGGCCATATTTCGCCCGCCAACGCTCAATATCGTTTCTATATGCCGTCCGCGTCCGCAATTTTAGCCCTTCAAAATCGCTCGACGCATACCAGCGGGCAATCAAATCGTCGAAAGTTCCAGGCATAAACCGATCTGCACCCGGCTTGATTGCGGGTGCATCAATGCCATCTGCGCACCGTTTATACTCTTCCATGAAAGCGGGTGTGCCGGGTGGATTGATAAATTCATGGCTCTTATGTCCAACGCGCCGAAAGCGATAACGCGCCTTTCCGTGCCGGTCAGAATATTGGGATACCCATTTAGGAAGCCAGCGCCGTTTCACCGATTTACAATCTCATCAAAGCTATTGGCCGAAGGTTGCCGAATTTCGTCTGCGGCGAGGTAGTAAACGTCTCCATTCGCCGCCACCTTTACGCCGCCAAATTTAATGCCGTTTTTCCTATAGGCCTTTATGGCTCTATCGGCATCGGATTGCTTAAAGGAGGCTCGGGCTGTCATGGCTAAGAAGCAACGCCCTCCTTTGCAGGCTCAATCGCCCTGGGATTCCAGCCCTCAACTTGCCGCACTTCGTCGGCATCCAAAACGCCCGCATCCAGCGCAATTTTGTGCGCTTTCCAGCGTGTATCAGGATCGCCGCGCAAAAAGCCGCTTAGGTCAATTTCCAGTTCTAGCCCGCTGTTGGCCGGGAAAAGTGAGCGGCAAAATTCCGCTTCAATCTTTCGCGCCCAGGGTGCCAGCGTGAACATTGCGAACCAGCGGCCCGCCGTTTCGCTGTTGGTGAAAGTGTTGTGCGAGTAATCCTGAATCAGTGGCGGGGGCACTTGGAAAATCCGGCATATTTCCTCAACTCCGAATTTCCGCGTTGCCAACAGTTCGGCATCCTCTGGCGATATTTGAACGGATTGCCATTTCAGCGCACCGTCAAGAATCAGGGTTTTGCCAACATTGCCAGCACCGGCATGACGCTCGGCAAATTGCTCTTTAACTCGGTTGAATTGTTCGGCTCCCAGCATCGAGTCCGATTGCAGGACGCCGCTAGGGCTTGCACCATTAGCCAGGAACGTGCGGGCATGGGTATCGGCAAGCGTTACGCCCTCGACCGTCTTAGCGGCCCTGTGGAGCCGTGAACGCCCTATCAGGCCATCATCGGTCCGGTCGCGTAAATGGATAACTTCGCCGGTCAGCAAACGCTTTTTAGAGCCGTTTGAATAAGTGACATCATAGGCCAGCCGCCCGCTCGACAATTCCGAAACTGTGACGCTGCCCCAGGGGATATATCGCAGCCCGGAAAGCTGCCCGTTGCCGCTGCGCAATATTTCGGCCAGCCCGTTGCCGGTCAGCAATGCCGACGCCGCCAAGTGTGAGATAAAATCAGGCCAGGTCATGCCTTCATTAGCGCCGCACCGCACTAGCTTTGCCAGCGGGTGCATTGGTTGCTCGATCCGGCTTCCGCTGTCTGTCCGATAGACGATTGCCGGAATTGAACCTAAGCTGTCGCCCACAACATTTGTGCAGGCCAAAACAGTCGAAAGGTTTTCTGCCGTCCGCGCTGTCACCGCCGCCGCATAGCCTATGCCGGGTGCAATCGCAGCCCATGAGGCATCCGTAGCGGCCCGCTTCTCATAGCCCGCAAAAGCGGCAAATTTGCCGATTAAGCCCATGTTGCCGCCTCCGCCATTACAAGCGCCCTGCGCCTGCGCTGCGCCTCTGCGCCTTGCATAAGCGCCCGGACGGCAATTTCGGTGTCAGGATAGGCAGGCCATGCCGACACTGCGCTGATTTCCTTCAAATTGATTGTTTTCAGGGTGCGGGTGCTGCCGTCCCAAATCTCGCCACCATCGGGAACGGTAAAGCCAAAGGACATGCCGCCAATGTCTTGACGCTCTGCCATGATAAGCAAATCGCGCCCCGCCTGGGTGTCGGGAACGTCCAATGAAAAGGCCAAGCCCTTACTATCCTCTGAAAGCTGCAAAGTGCCGGAACGAGTCCGCCCCAGCACCTTGCTAGCATCATGGTCAATCAATGCCAGAATATCGCCTGATAGGGCTTCTTTGAAGGCATTGGGGGCAATGCGCTCCTGAAAGCTGCCAATATTGGCGACCACGTTAAAAGTTGCAGCGTAACCCTCCAGCTTGCGCCCTTTTGTGCGCAGTTCTGCGAAGGCTCGCCGCTCAAGGGTTACGCCGCCCATTACGTCACAACAACGCTGGTTGCCGAAACAAATGCCGCTGGGTGACGCACTGCGCAGTCAACCGTTGCCATTGCCCGGATTGCAATATTGCCCTTGGAATAGGCCGTGCTTTCATAGGGATTGACCAGAATATCAATTTCCGACCAGACGCCGATCATCAGTTCCGACCAATCGCCATAAATCAGACCATGCTTGTTAGCAGTCGGGTCAAGCGTGGTTGGCACGTTGTTGGAAAAGGCAATCGGCTCGTTGTGGAATTGCGGGGCGACGCCCAGCGGATAGCCGTCCGCATCCTTAACCTTCATGGCGACCTTGCGAACGCCTGGAGTTGTCAGGAACGAACGCCGCGCATCGACATTGGCAATATCAGCCTTGGCAATCATTTCTGCCGCCGTGGTGATATAGTCGGTTGTATATGCCTGGGTCTGGATTCCGACCGTGGACAAAACGCCGTCCGGTTCGTTAGTGCCGCCGCCAAGGATTGCAGCCCTGTCGATCGCAATGCCCAAATCACGCGCCAACATCCTGCGCAGCAACATTTCAACTTGCGGGCTGGACTGCATAACCATGTTGCGCGACCATTCCGACAAAGCGCCGGCATGTTTCGGGGAAAGTGTAATGCTGTCAAAATCAGCATCACTGGACGATAGCGCCGCGTTTTCAGCTACCCAGCCAATCGTAGGCGCACCGGCTTCGCGTGGAATATCCACGTTGCCGGAAAGGCCGTTCAGGACAGTGGCGCCCAGGCTGCGCACAATGGTGTTAGCGGTCAAAGCGTCAATATATTGGTCTGGCCTATGATCCGTGGGAACAAGGGTTGCGCCGTCGCCTGCACTTGTCAAAACGCGCTTTTCAAATAGTTCCATCGGGATATAAAACCCCTGTGCGGCCTTGCCAGCACGTTTCGCCAGTTCCGGTTGCACTTCACGTTCAAAGGCATCATCAATGCTGCCAGGATCAATCCGGCCCGCAATAGCGCGGCCAAGGTTGAAGCGGGTGCGAATTTCAGATTCCAGCTTGTGATCGCCTGCAATAGTGCGGCCCTGTTCGGTGCGTTCTGCTGCCTCGATACGCTTGGCGCGTGTTAGCTTGCCGTCCAAGTCTTTCAACTCTTTTTCGGCTGCGTTGAACGCCTCGTTATCGTCTTTTTCGTGCGCCGTATTCATGCGGTCAACAATGCCGCTGCGCTGTTCTAGTAGTTCTGCCGTTTTCATTTATTTAGCCTTTCTGTCTTGGCGGGAGCACCTTGCCCCCGCCGTGAGATTGCCGACGCTTCGCAGCGTGGGAATAAGTGCGGTGTTGCGCGATTGAGCCGAAATGAACCTAGGGAGAAATGCGAAAACTACCCCTACCACCCCCGGCATCGCGCTTGTCGTTATTGGCCGCACCGCGTCGGCCTCGGTAAGTGGGGCGGAATTTCTATTCACCGTTATGCTCCGCTATCAAAATGTCAGTGCATTTGAGGAAAGCGCGGTTGAATATCGTCGATGTAGGAATTGATATACACGGGAAGTGCGGAAAGCCGCAGGCCTCTTCCTCTGGATACAATGCAGGGTTATATTGGTAAAAAGGGCCATTGCCGGACTTTCTCCATACGCCTTGCATGGTCCAGCCATCGGGGCCATCGCCTAAAGCCTCACTGCCTCCAAATGGTGTTCGGTGAATCCAATGCCAAACTTGTAAATGCTTGCCTTCAAATTCGATTTGCTGGTGTTCGCCAAGCATAAGTCGATCAATAGACGTTGCGGCATAGGCTGCGCCCTCTGGCTTCATATCCAGCATTCGAACACAGAAATCCATCACCTCCAATTTCGCCACGTCGACAATCGAGAAAAGCCGCCGTTTGGCAGGCAGTTTTTCGTGTTCAGGCAACGCAAAGTTGGTTCGCAAAAACCAATTGTTGATATTGGCCATAGTGGCACCGGAAATCTCCGACGCCTCTATTTGAGTAAAAACCGGCTCGCGCGGATCAAAGTTTGTGTTTCCGTCCATTTGGGTTCGATAGCACAATATTCAAACGAATGCAATAGCTAATATTCAAACGAATGCAGATAATTCAGGTGCAGCAAAATGCGTCACCTGTCTCGCCACGCGGTCACAACTCGATATCCTTGGTTGTCCAGCTTTCAATATTGTCCGTCCTTGTTTTATGAAAAGATACTAGCGGCCTTGCTGCAACCGCCCCATTAGCACTAATAACTTGTAGTTGACGCCTGCCAACTACCATGTCAATTATCCCGACTTCCGATTGTTTCTAATGCATAATTTTATCGAAATGGGGGTTTTCATGAAAACTAAACTTATAGTTCTGAGCTTGTCGTTGGCTGCGCTCTCTGGCTGTGCTTCAACGGGTAAAGTGTTGAGCAAAGAGCCAACTGAAGTTTTCCTGTCTCCACAATCGGTAAACGCCGTGGCATTTTGCTTGGCCAATAGGAATAACTTGCCCACGCTTGATCGACCAGATGGATCAAAGGTTGTCTTGATTAAAAATGGTTACGGTGGCGTTTCACTGTCTTTTTCGATTTACCCGAATGGAGAGGGGAGCCGTATTGAATACCGCAAGCAATTTGGCACAATTGGTGGACAATGGAAAAAATGCGTCGGTGTAGAGCCGTGGCAGGACGACTTTTAAGCGAGTTAGATTGCCATCAATCAAGCCGATCATGTCTATGCTCATACCCACATAGGACCGCTGCCCTTGTAAACATCCGGCCCGGTATCTGTCGCGGCCATGCCAGCGGCCATGATTGCCGATACGATCCCGTCCACCCGGTCCAGTGATTTAGCCTTAGTCGGTTTCCTGTTTCCGGCTGCGTCAGTCTCGACAATGACGTTGCCCGCCTGCCAGCGCATTAGCGGATTGCCATTGTGCTGCATCTTTCCGGTTAGCACTGCTGTCTCGAAAGCATCGACCGCAGCCGCATAGCTTTTGAAGCCAGGGACAAAATCAACCATCGGCAAATCTATACCCTCATCCGATAGCAGTTTATTGAGCCGCGCCATTTGCCAGCGGTCGAATCCGATCATCTGGACATCATAGCGGCTGCGAATATCGGCAAGCTGCATCGCTATCGCCAAATCATCACGCGCATTGCCGACCGTGGTTTCTGCCCAGCCATCCTTAACCCAAAGATGATAGGGCACCCGGTCGCGTTCGGAACGGATTGCCACCGTGTCAGCAGGCAACCAATGCCAGGTTAGCAGCTTGCCCTGCTCTGGAAAATAGAGCGATAGCGCCGTCAAATCCTTTGTGCTGGACAGATCCAGCCCGCCATAGCATTTGCACCCTTCAAGTTCGATAATGTCGAACGGCTCGCCATTGGCATCCCAGTCGGCCTGTTCGATAAACCGGCCTTCCGCCGCAACTCTTTGATTGAGATTGAGTAACCGGAAACTAGGCGCGAATGAGGGGGACCGCATCGCCCGCGTCGCAGCATCGGCAAATTGATCTTCATTCAGGAAAGCGCCGATTGCCGGATTAGCCAGCTTCCATGCCTCCCGGTCGTCCAGGTCGCAGCCCTCGGGCGCGGTGTGCAACTGGACATAGGTTGTGGCCTCTGGTTCCATATCCAGCATTTCGCTGAAAAAATGCAAATCGTCCGCCGCCTGGGTGGAAATTGTGACGCCTAGCGCCTGATCGCGCTTACCCATGCCGGTTGCCAGATTGTCCCATAGTTCCCGGCTGCGCCATTGCGCCACCTCGTCGGCAATCCAGAATGACGGGGCTAGGCCGTGGGCCTTTCGTGCATCGCTAGTCAGCGCCCGCCATCGGCTGTCATTGGTTTCGTCAATGATCTCTTTGTGCCAATCTTTGATATTTACCCGCGCTGCCATCCACGGCACCGCCTCGATATAAGCCCGCGTCATATGGTATAGGACGCCCGCCTGTTCACGATCCAGCGCAGCGGCATAGACTTCGCCATAAGGCTCCTGCATCGGGCCTAGGAGGTGCCCTAGGCCTAATCCTGCCAGCAACGCGGATTTACCATTGCCACGCGCTACGGATAGCGCAGCGAGCCGGACAATCCGTTTTTGCGCCGCGCTAATAGGAGCATATACCCCCCGCACGAATTGATCCTGAAAATCTAGCAGTTCCAATTGCTCGCCAGCTTTCAGCCCGGAAACAATGGGCAGGCTGGATAGAAAGGCCAGCATTTTTTCCTCTGGTGGCATTCCCTCTTTTTCCCAAGGGTGTGCCACGAAAGCAGCCTCATCATATGCCTTTGCAGCTTCGCGTAGTTTCGCCGCGCCCGGTCCACGCCTACCCATTTGAGTTTCCTTTTGAAACTAATTGAGCATTTGTATTCCATGGCGGTTTCCGCTCCTTAGCCCTGAGCGATTTATTTTGGCTGTTCCAGGGGTGTGCGGGGTCAATCGGACGCCCGTTTGCATCGCAGCCCTTCATTGGCCGGTCAGTCTTTACCGCCCCAGCTTCCACGCCTCGCGCTGTCTTTCGGCTGTGGCATGGCCCGCAATAGCTGGCTAGTCCATCGTGGCCAGGGAAGGCAGGCCCGCCGTCGCTGATAGGCTGGATATGGTCAACCGTGTTGGCAGGCTTGGTGATCTGCATTGACCTGCATCCACGGCATAGCGGCTCAATTGACAGGTGCGCCCTGCGCAGTCGCTTCCATTGCGCGGTGTTATATGGATAGTCAGTCATGCTCGCCCCCTATCAGGGCCACGATATGCAATCCCTTTACTGCGCTCGATATGATAACGGCCCGCGAACGGGTGACGCCCTTGCCATGCAATGCTGTCTCGATCTCTCGCACCGTCAATGGGCGCGTGAGCATGTCCAGCATTTCGATTGCACCGGCTTTGCGCTCGCCTGTCATTGCTGCCAGCTTGGCTTTAATGTCGATCATTCTGCCGCCTCCAACTTATCAAGTTCGGGGGGCGCATCACTTGAGGTGACGCCCCCGGATATATATTTATATATATGGGTGTGTGTTTGGGGGTTGATTCCTGCGCGTTTGGGGTCGCTTGGGAAGTGTGTTTGGGGACCGCTTGGGGGTGGCGTTTGGGGATTTATTTCCACCTCTTTTAAGCCATCAATATCACGCCCTTTTGAGGTGTCCCTCCATAGGGGCGCACGCTCGATCTGGCCTATTCTGAATAGCCGATCCATTGCATCGGATAGCCGCTTTTTGCTTACTTTTTTAGCCTCTGGCATCTTGGCAAATATGGCGGGTGCGAAGTTAGCACCGGACTTTTCAGATACGGCACGCTTTTGTCGGTTGCGCTCTGCAAGGCACGCTAAGAATATATCGTTGTCTCTGGTCGCCTGCGCCGTGGCTTGTAATTCCGCCAACTTATCTTCCGGCAATTCACTGTCCAAAACATAAGAATGATTATACCAACGAAAGGCCAATTCAGTGCCCTGCCGCGCATAGTTTGCCTTGCCCAATGTCAGCTTGCGGGCATCAGCATCTATCACCGCGCCGTCAGCATCACGCACAAAATCAATCATCATTTGGGATCGCACGGCATTGAGCCAGGCTGTCGATCCTGAATAGCTATCACCGGATTTATTCGGGTGAGCCAGTAGGATGATTGCCGCGCCTGTTTCGCCTGCCAATCGGTTTAGCAGGTTGGCAAATTGCGTAACGTGCCCCCGGTCGTTCTCATTGCCGGTGAATAGGTGCCCGACGTTATCCAAGGCAACCAGCTTGGCATCTGCACCGATTATGATTTCCACAAGCGCCTGATAGGTTTCGGAGGCTTGCAATCGGCCTTCATGGTCAAAGGTGCAAAGCTCGTTACCTAGACGCCCTCTAAGGCTGAATAGCGACAATTTGCCGGTAAGACTGGCCATCGGCACGCCTAACGTGTCGCAGATATGTTTTTGCCGCCAATGCAGTTCTCGCTCGGCATCCTCGCAAGTAATGTAAATTGCTTTGCAGGGGGCAACATCGTGCCCAAGCATAGGAATCCCCGCCGCTGCGCAAGTTAGAAGCTGCTGCACAAAGAGGCTCTTGCCGCCGCTGCCCGGCCCCGTGAAAAGCGTAGCCTCGGCTTTGGGAATAAATGGGGCTAGCGCATATTCGATTGCCTGGGGCGCTATCTGTGCCAATGCCGCCAAATCAAGCGGGTGAAAGCCCAATTCTGTTGCGGGTGTTGGCATTTTGTCTTTGAGATTATGCAGCATTACGGAGTCCCTCCTTTGCTGTAATTTCTGGAAAATAAGCTGGCTTCATCAAAGCGCCACGCAACTGGCGGGCAATATGCGGATCGGCATTGATCGCCTTCACGCGCAAAAGCCGCCTTCTAATTTCGGGCGCTTCCCAATTCAGGATGCAAAGCCCTTTGGCACCCGCGATAAGCCAATCCAGCGGGGTGGCGTGCAGTGTGAGCGGGTCTTGCGTCCAGCTATTCGCGTCAATCTCGTTAGGGTTTAATGCCCATGCTGCGCCGGTTCTCCATAACCATGCACGCGGATCGCTTGTGCGCCATGCGATAAGGTCAATCAGAACATCGCCATCATAGATAGGTTGCACAATATGGGGAACGTCACCGCCGGGCTGGTATATCCCGCCGCCGATATAATCAGCTTTGACAACGCCAAATGGAGGCTGGACAGCGCCCAGGCTGGCTATGGTGTGACTTGTTACGCCCATTGCTTTCAGGCGGTCCAAATGGATATTGCGCACGGCTAGTGTCGCGGCATCCAGCTCGCTTATAAGGTTGCTGGTTTTCATTGCGCAGCCTCCCTTTTTAGGGTAGCTTTGCTTTCATCATTTGCCGTCACGCTTATGGTATCTGCCCCTGCATCGGTGCCAGCCTTTGCGGGGGTTTCTTTTTGGCTGTCAGGCGGTCGAAAAAGGTTAGACAAAATAAGCTGGACGGCAAGGGTTCTCGTTACCGATAACGTGCCGGTTAGCCTTTTTATGTCATTGGATTCGCTAGTTTGTTTTGCCCCTGCCGGGCGCACCATTTTTCCTATTTTTTGAAGCCACGTTGGACGGCGTCCATGGACTCCGATGTAATCGGATAGCCGATGCCTTCCGGGATGCACAAATGGGTCTCGCCGTCGCGTTTCTCGATATGGGGGGATACCATCACCGAGGGATGGTCCTTCACATGGGCAACCGCCTCGTCAAAGGATCCAAATTGCGCCAGCCGCTCGAGATTGCGCTTGGTCGGAAAGATGATCTTCACCTCGCCCGCGTCGGCCCGGTCGAGCACCGACTGCGCGTTGCCCCAGAACAGATTGTAATTTTCGGTTTCGTCGACCGTGGCCTGCGCCTTGTGGTCATCATGCGAGATCATGTAGAATCGCGTGTCAAAAACCCGCTTTTCCGCAAAGGGAGGGCACCAGCGCGAGAAAGGTATCAGCTTCTCCAGTTCCAGCTGCCAGTCAAACTGGTTGCAGATATCGGCCAGATTGGTTCCCTGGTGAAGCGCGTGCCTGGCATCAGAAACCCGCTTGGCATCAAGATTGCCTTCCACCGCGACCGCAATCCCGGTTTCCTCGATCGATTCCCGTACCGCCGCAATGCGCGCTCCATATTCGTCGAAATCCGCATGGCCAAGCGTCTTGGCAAACTCAAAATCCGCATCATCGATCCGGCCACCGGGAAAAACCGCTGCACCCGCAGCGAACACCATTTTTGCCGAGCGTTCCACCATCAGCAGATCGGGCGCGTCGCTGCCTGGCTGATCTCGGAAGATCACCAATGTTGACGCCGGAATCGGCTTGGGCATCGGCTTGCCGGTAATCGCGTCCATGGCGGGCGCTTCGAGGCTGGTATTTGTTTCGGTCATATTTTCATATGAACAGCAAGTGCCCGCTTTGCAAAGTGTTTTGACCCTCTCCGCTTGGCGCGCACATATTTGCCAAAATCCTGGCGGCATGACAAAGTCATCAAATGGGAATGGTCGAACTATTGGGACTGGCCGGTAGCGTCAACTCGGGCTGGCGCTTTATCTCACGATCTTCGTAACCGGTCTGGCAGGTCGTTGCTTTCCTTTTGGGGGGCAGCGCAGCGCTAATGAGCCATGGCGCGAAGGCCGGAGCCCGCGCCCTCATCAATAACAGTCCCGAGCCGGTCAGCAACGCGGTCGTCTCGCCCAGCGCAGATATTGCATCCGCCAGACCGCTGTTCCTGCCTTCGCCAACCCGGTCGCCGCGCTGATCATCGCGTCGGCGCTGTTATTGCTTTGCCTTGTTCTGCCCTACAAAGGCAATCGGCTCTGGCGGAAAATAGTGTCTCGCAGAAGCTAGACAGCGGGCTGATCAGGATCAGCCAAGATAGGTAGCGCAAAGTACAGAGAGGCGGAAAAATGGTCGGGGAGACAAGATTCGAACTTGCGACCCCCTGTACCCAAAACAGGTGCGCTACCAGGCTGCGCCACTCCCCGACGCGCGCTTCCCCTAGGCGGTGCTTTTGGGAAAAGCAAAGGGTTTTTCACGCTTCTTTTGCCGCCGCTCATAAGCTGAGCGATTCACGGCTTTGGAAAAAAATGGTGGGCCCGGAGGGATTCGAACCCCCGACCTAGCCGTTATGAGCGGCCAGCTCTAACCAACTGAGCTACAGGCCCATATGAGCAGCTTTTTCCAGGCAGATCTCAATGGGATGGTCCGATAGCGGAAGCGGTCATGATTTGGCAAGACCGATCATTGCAATTCGGCCGGTAGGCGGCAAACTTTTATCAGGCGCCGGCCGCAGCGGCCATCAGCTGGTCGATATCGATGGGCTTCACATTGCGAGTCTCGAGATGCTCAAGCACCTCTCGCCACCAGTCGTAAAAACCCTCCAGATCCTCTTCTGTCCGCACATAAGGCGTATGGCCGGGCGCCAGCGAAGGAGAATGAAAGGAAAATACCAGCAACCGCAAATCATCGTCCAGCGCGACGTCAATGGCTTCCTTTGTTTCGCGCGCCGAAACCCCTTCGGGCGTCAACGGAATGCGTTCCAGCATCTTGCTGCGGGATAATAAGGCATTGATCAGGGGGGACTTGTTCATGACCCCCGCCACCAGGCCCGGCTGCTTGCGCAAAAGGCCCGAATAGACGGTCGTCAGGGGCACTTCGAGAAGCTTGTCATCCCCATTCCACCAATAGGGTTGCGAGCCAACAGACAGAAAATCCGGACCGCCCTGCTCACTATAGTCAAAGCGCGGCCGGATACTGCTGTCCAGCACGAAGCCGTGCTTGATCAACAGCTCGATCGTATGCGGACCAATCCCGTATCGTCCGGCGCGGAAGATAGTCGGCGTGACCCCTATTTTATCGCGAATGGCATTGCGCAATTGCACCAGCTTTTTTTCTTCCAGCTCTTTCGGCAAATTGCCGGCAAAGCTGTTGTAAACATTCACCTGCTCTTCGAAAGGCGGATTGACCCAGGGGTGGAGATGAACGCCGATTACCGCAGTTTGCTGCTCGGCAACGGTCCTGAGGAACGCCACAGCCCTGTCATCTCCGATAATCGCATAATCGACAAAATAGATCGGCTTGACCCCGTAAGCCTCGACAAAATCCTGAAATTCTCGCAGCTTGGGAACCGTTTCTGTCGTGTGGCCGCTACACTGGAACGGGGCGTCCCAGTCAAATTCCTCTTCCGTGTCTACTGAAATGAGAAAGCGCCTGCCAAATTTTTCGGGCCATTGGACATGACGATCCGGTCTTCGGATTTTCATCGGCGGATGACCCTGTGCAGAAATTTCTGTCACTCCATTTTGTCCGTAATATTCAAAAAAAACAGATCACGAACAGGCAGGCTATTCCGATTCCGTTTCCCGAATATTGATTTTGCTAGTCGCCGCCGCTGGCAGGGTCAAGGCAATGTTGTCCTCGTTTATGGTGAGCGATCCACCAGCAGACTGCGCGAGATTCCGCACCAGACGCAGGGAAAAACCAAGACCCAGCAACGAGGATTCACCGCCCTCACCATCGATGCCCTGAGATGGATCAAGCAATATGCTTTCGGCAATATCCTTTATCCGCGAGGGTCGCGACAGCGTGAACTGGTTGGTCGGCTGCACGCCTATGCGGGTCCGCAATTCACCCTTCAGGGTTTCGCCATTCTCGCATGAAATAATCGCGGCCGACAACAAGCGAGCGAAAATCCGTTCAACCGCCTCGCCATCCAGCGCGAACGGCCGCACCGGCTCTGCCTTGCTGATATTGAGATCGACCACCTTGCTCTGCGTCAGCCCCTGCAGGCGCTGCGTCATCCGCTCAAACAGCCAGTCGGCCTTGGTGGTGCCGTTGGATTCCGGCAATTGTCCCGAATCGACTTTCACGGCGATATCCAGATCTTCAAAACCTGCCAGCAATCGCCGCGCTTCATCCATGATGTTGCGCGCCAGCGACCGATATTCATAGGAGGCAGGTCCGAAGAGTTGTTGCTCGATAATCTCGCTAAACCCGATCACGGCATTCAGCGGCGTCCGCAGTTCGTGGATCAGCTGCTGGAGCTGTTCGCGGCGTTCGACGTCAATCCCGCCATGACCGGCATCCTCGGCCATATTGGGCCGCCGCATGATTCCGCGATAACCCTCGAAACGTCCGGTTTCCTCGCTGAAACAGGGTATCGCGCTCATCCGCCAGTCGCCAGCGACGATCGCCGCTCCGCAGAGCCGCATCCGGGCATGTTCCATCGGCATGCGCTGACGAAATGCCGCCGCACCATAAGCGTCAGGGCCGGGTCCTTCATCAAAGGCCGGCTGGGATATGGTGACACCAACAATGGCACCTTTCGGCGGCCCCTCGGTCCAGGTGATCGTACCGGATTCATCGGTTTCAAACCGGATCGATTCGAGCGATTCGACAAAGAAACTTTTGTTGCCGCCATCATTGATCGGTAGACGCGACGTTTCGACTGGGCGATTCTTTTGATAGTCGGCGATTTTTTCCACCAACGCGCTAATCTGTGATTCTGCCAGATGTTCGCCCGGATCGCCTGAACGGTCTGCTGGCGAATCGATCGCAGATGTTTTAACCGAACCAAGACCGGGCGCCTCTTTTGCGGCCTGCTCTTTTCCAGCTTGTGGAGCCGGCTCGTCCTGCTGGTCATCTGCGACCACGAAACCCAGTGATTGCAAGCGTTGCTGCGCCCGAGGCGAAAGCCTGGGGAATGCGTCCGCGCAAATTTCCGGGGTCAGATCCGCGGCCGCCATCGCTGCATCACAGACAGTATCGGTATCGGCAGTCAAATAGACCAGCAGTGGCGCGGAGCGCAATCGACCGTTCAGTGATTGCACGGCAGCCAGACGATCCTGCTCGGAAACCCGGTCATGCAGATCACGCAACCGGGTAAATCCCGCCTGAACGTCCTGATTGGCCAAGTCCCCGGGTTTCTGCGCCAACAGATCAATCACCTGACGCCATTGCGTAGCAGCGCCCGGGCCTTCCGGCAGGCTCCCCTTGAGCACGGTGGTCAGGCGGTCATCAAAGCGCAATATTAGATCCCGAATATCATTGGTATAGCCAATTGTTAACCGGGTGATAACCCTTTCAGGGGGCTACAGGAAGCGATGAAATTTTCGCGTCACAATGTGGGACATGGGAGAAAGCGTTGCTTGGCCTGCTTATTATATTATAACGATCAAATGATTCGCGAACGGATATTACATTTCTATGGCTGACACGAACTTAGATGAAATTGACCTGAAAATTCTGCAGCGGTTGCAAGATGATGGCCGGATTACCAATGTGGAACTCGCCAACAGCGTTGGCTTGACGGCTCCGCCCTGCCTTCGCCGCATGCGGGCATTGGAAGACCAAGGGGTGATCAATTCCTATCATGCAGCGATTAATCCCGCCAAAATGGGCTACACGATCACAGTATTCGCAATGGTCAGCCTGAAAAGCCAGGCAGAAACCGATTTGCAGGCCTTCGAAGAACATGTGCAAAAGCTCCCCGAAGTCCGCGAATGCTACATGCTCAATGGCGAAATCGATTTTATGTTGAAGGTGGTCGCCAAAGACCTTCAGCAATTTCAAAGCTTTCTAACCAGCCAGCTGACCGCAGCCCCGAATGTGGCCAGCGTAAAAACATCGCTCACCATCCGGTCGGCCAAGCATTTGCCCGGCGTTCCGATCCTGGAATAAAAAAGGGCGCCAATGGCGCCCTTTTTCAAATCTTCCGGTTGGTTTCGACTAGCTTGCCGGTTCCTCGGCAACCGGTTCAACAACTGCCGGAGCTGCTGGCGCGGTTTGTTGATCAATCCATTTCTGCCACATCGAAGCAAGCGGAGCGCGGGTCCCGGAAACCTTTGCAAAGGCCTGCTTTGCCGCAGCAAAATTGCCGGCATAGGCCTTGGCAGTGCCGATCCCCATATAGCCGCGATCAGCCTCTGCTCCAGGTTTCGAAAGCCCGGCTTCATAAAATGCTACAGCTTTATCATAACCTTTGTAGCCCAGCCAAACATCGGCGAAATTCATCATCACCGAACTGCTGCCGGATCCGCGGACACCGGAAGGCTGAGCAGGTAGTGACGCACGATCGCCCGACACCTCGCGCTGAGCCGGTTCAAGGACTTCTTTGATCAGCGGACTAGTAGCGCTTACGATGCCCTTTTGCTTACCTTCTTCCAGCACGCCAACCACTTCACCGAAAAGATTCTTGCGCTGCGCCTCCTCGGCAAACTCCTTATAGTCACGGCTTGTCGTAAGTGCGCCTGTGGCTTTCATGAACCGCAAGACTTCAAGATTCTGAACAGCGTCAGATTGGGAAGCACTGCGGTAAGCTGTGACAGCATCTCCCCAGGAATCCCCGGACGGATAGGCAGAAGCCCATTTCGCTGCCCAAATGGTATAAAGATTTTTGTCCTTGCTCGCCAAAGCGCGATCGCGGGCCAGCCGGTACCAGGATTCTGGCGCTTTGGTCGGCGAAGCATTGGCGTTGTTCAGGATTTCATCCCACTTGGCCAAACCTTCTCGATACATGTTCCGTTTGAAAAAGCTCTCCGCCAGCAATGGTTCGATGTTGTTCGCACGATAACCCAGATCATAGGCGGCCTGGAACCATTTCGCAGCGTCCGCCCAACGTTCAGCGCCATAAGCGAAATTGCCGGCAAAAAAGTTGAATGCGGGCAATTGCTCCGCTCCGGTGCGCCCACTGTCGAGTGAGGCGATGATGCCTTTTTCCTGCAATCCGGTATCGGTGATCTTGCCTCCGAGCTGGATGGCCAACTGGCCTGCGACGAAACGATCGTCGGGAGCCAAAGTTTCCGCCAGCAGAGCTTCCACCAGCGGCTTCGCTGTTTCGGGAGTTTCCGTGGCCATGGCGGCCTGAATTGCCGCTACTTTTGGTTGGACTTCCTTGCTAATCTTGAGCCCGGAATCCTTTTCCTTTTTCTTTTTCGCTGCCTGGGCTTCCTGCGGCAATGCCGTTACCGCCAGGGTGCCAGCAGCGGCCAACGCAACAGCCATGGAAAAATGAGATAAAAAACGCATGAATATCCTCCGAATGATTATTATTTGGGGGAGACAAGTTCCCCGGAATATGGTTGCACCACACACTCTTGGCCCTATTACCAAGCTTTCACCGCTTTTCTAGGGTGAATCCGCTGAATAGAGGTTGAACGGTTGCAGTTCCGTGGCACCGTTGAGCATTTCCTATAATATTATGAGGTAAAATCGCGTGCTTGCAATTATTTCTCCCGCCAAATCACTGGATTTTGAATCCGCAATTCCGGCGATCCCGTCATCCAAAAACCGCTTCCCCGAGGAAACGGAAAGGCTGGCCAACGCAATCGGGAATCTGACAACCAAGAAGCTGAAGGCGATCATGCCGGTTTCCGACAAGCTCATCGCCCTCAACCAGCAGCGCTATGCGGAATTTTTCGATCAGCCGGAAAGACCCGCGATTTTCGCCTATAATGGCGACGTCTATACCGGGTTCGAAGCGCGCAGCATTGGAGAGGAAGCCATGGGCTTTGCACAGGATCATTTGCGCATCCTCTCCGGCCTTTATGGATTGCTCCGCCCGATGGATCCAATTCGCCCCCACCGGCTGGAAATGGGCACGAGATGGGCCCCCCGCTACAATAAGCTGACCGATTTCTGGAGTGACAGGATTGCCAAGGCACTGGCGGCGGATCTCGAACAGATCGGCAGCGACATCATCGTCAATCTGGCGAGCAATGAATATTGGGCATCGGTCAAACCGCATAGCGCGAAATTGCCCGGGCGAATCATCGAAGTGGATTTTCGCAAGGAAAGCCCCGACGGCCCCAAGTTCATCAGCTTTGAGGCGAAACGCGCGCGCGGGATGATGGCCCGCTATATCTGCGAAAACCATCTGACCGATCCGGAGATGCTCAAGGGCTTTGACCATGACGGCTACCGCTATGATGCCGAAGCCAGCACAGAAAACAGCCTTCGCTTCATTCGTACATGACCGGACAATCTGCCGTCATTTTTGGCGCGACCGGTGGGATTGGCTCGGCGATCGCAGATGCCCTCGAAGCCGAAAGCCGTTTTGATAATATTGTCCGCTTTTCCCGCGCCGGCGACAGCCCGGTCCCCGTCGACCTGACATCGGAGGCGAGCATCCGCGACGCGGCCGCCTGGATGAAAGAAAACAGGATTTCGCCGTCGATGGTGTTCGTCGCCACGGGCTTGCTTCACGATGACAAGCGAGGACCGGAAAAAAGCATCCGGCAACTGGATGCCGACTGGCTCCTGAAAAGCTATCAGGTGAACGCGGTCGGTCCGGCCTTGATCGCCAAATATTTTCTGCCGCTGATGGATCGCAAGGAGATTTTGAGATTCGCTGTCCTCTCGGCCCGGGTCGGCAGTATCTCGGACAATCGGCTCGGTGGCTGGTATGGCTACCGGGCAGCCAAGGCGGCGCTCAACATGATGATCCGCAACCTGTCGATTGAATGGTCCCGCAAGAATGACAGATCGATCATCGTCGCGCTGCACCCGGGCACCGTCGATACGGCACTGAGCCAGCCATTTCAGGGCAATGTTCCATCCGCGAAACTGTTTGATTCCGAGCGCGCCGCGCGACAGCTTCTGGATGTTCTCGATGCTTTGAAACCAGCAGATAGCGGCAAAATTTTTGCGTGGGACGGAGCGGAAATCCAACCCTGATTCCGGCACTGTATTATTATTGTAAAACTGGCCCGAAAGGCTGGCTTTTACTGGTCCGTTCCCCTAGAAGAACCGACAAGAAAAAACCCATGAAAAAGGCCCGTTTGTGAACGAACAAACCACTCCACCGTCACCGTCCAATATTGAAACGATCGACATCGTTGATGAGATGAAAACCAGCTACATGGATTATGCCATGTCGGTCATCGTCAGCCGCGCGTTGCCTGACGTGCGCGATGGCCTGAAGCCGGTTCATCGCCGTATATTGTTCGCCGCGCAGGAAGGCGGCATGGTCGCTGGACGGCCCTATCGCAAATGCGCGAAAATCGTCGGTGACGTGATGGGCAATTATCACCCACATGGCGACAGCGCGATCTACATGGCGCTGGCCCGGATGACCCAGGACTGGTCGATGCGGGTACCGCTGATCGACGGTCAGGGTAATTTTGGCTCGATGGATCCGGATATGCCGGCATCGATGCGTTACACCGAAGCGCGGCTGAACAAGGTTGCCAATTTCCTGCTCAACGATCTCGACAAGGATACCGTCGATTTCGTCCCCAATTATGACGGCAGCCGTGCAGAACCCAATGTTCTCCCCGCCCGCTTCCCGAACCTGCTGGTCAATGGCGCTGGCGGCATCGCGGTCGGCATGGCCACCAATATTCCGCCGCACAATCTCGGCGAAGTGATCAACGCCAGCCTGGCCTATATCGAAAATCCGGGAATCACGATTGACGAGCTGATCGAGATTGTCCCCGGACCAGATTTTCCGACTGCGCCGTTGATATTGGGTCAGGCAGGCGCCCGCGCCGCCTATAAGGATGGCCGCGGATCGATCATGATGCGCGCGCGTCATATCATCGAGGAAGGACGGGGCGACAAACGCTCCATCGTCCTGACATCAATTCCTTTCCAGGTCGGCAAATCCGGTCTGGTCGAAAAAATTGCCGAAGCCGCCAAGGACAAACGCATCGAGGGCGTCTCAGACATTCGTGATGAATCCAGCCGGGCCGGTGTCCGGGTGGTTATCGAACTGAAGCGCGATGCGACCACGGATGTCGTGCTCAACCAGATCTGGCGCTTCACCCCTGCCCAGTCCAGCTTCCCGGCGAACATGCTCGCCATTCGCGGCGGTCGTCCCGAAGTTCTTACCTTGCGCGACATCATCGAATCCTTCGTCAAGTTCCGCGAAGAAGTCATCACCCGGCGGACAAAATTTGAACT
>Ga0105054_10003548_pt1 | contig 24095 bp, 27 predicted proteins | sample BON02_FD_78091 | JGI IMG/M metagenome (GOLD analysis project Ga0105054, IMG submission 78091) | Freshwater microbial communities from Lake Bonney liftoff mats and glacier meltwater in Antarctica - BON-02 (megahit assembly) | ecosystem: Environmental > Aquatic > Freshwater > Ice > Glacier...
CCCACCGGCTCTTTCGGGATCAGCGCCGGGTCGGGTGGCGTGGAAACATCGACCACGATGGGCCTGACCAACGGCACGGTCAGCTTCGGGTTGAGCCTGTGATGTCGCCGCTGCGGATGCTCTATCTGGCGCTGGCCGTCTGGGGTGCAGTGCATCCGATGTACTGGTTTGTCAGCTACATGCGCGAGACGGGTACCGGCCTCTCGGGCCTGATCGACGCCTGGTATGTCAACGCCTCGACCACCGGCCTGACCTGGGATCTGACCATTGCCGCCATCACACTGACGGTCTGGATTCTGGCCGAGGTCTGGGTGCGGCGTAACTGGCTGGCGCTGATCGCCATTCCGGCCACATTCTGCGTCGGGGTCAGTTGCGGCCTGCCGCTCTATCTGTTCTTGCGCACCCGCCCGGTCGTCTGACAGAAACGCATAGCGTAACGCCCGGCAAAAGGTGCGGCATGGACCATTTCCTCTATCGTGACGGGCATCTGCATGCCGAGGATGTCCCGCTGAGCGCGATTGCTGCAGCGGTCGGCACGCCCTGCTATGTCTATTCCAGCGCCACGCTGTTGCGGCACCTGTCGCTCTTTGAGCAGGCGCTCGACGGGCTGCCGCATCTGGTGTGTTTCGCGATGAAATCGCTCAGCAATATCGCCATCCTCAAGCTCCTGGGCGATGCGGGCGCGGGCATGGATGTGGTCTCGGGCGGGGAGTATATGCGGGCCAAAGCGGCGGGTATTCCCGGTGACCGCATCGTGTTTTCCGGTGTGGGCAAGACGCGGGCCGAGATGACAACCGCGCTGCAAGGCGGCATCCGGCAGTTCAATGTCGAGAGCGAGCCTGAGATGGAGGCGCTGAACGCAGTTGCCCTGTCACTGGGGGTGACGGCGCCGATCACGATCCGGGTCAACCCGGATGTTGATGCGAAAACCCATGCCAAGATTGCCACCGGCAAATCCGAGAACAAGTTCGGCATCCCCATCGCCCGCGCGCGCGCAGTCTATGCTTTGGCGGCAACGCTGCCGGGGCTGCAAGTCATTGGAATCGATGTACATATCGGCTCGCAACTGACCGAGCTTGCCCCGTTCGAGGCGGCCTATACCAAGGTGGCCGACCTGACGGGCGTGCTGCGCGCGGATGGGCACACGATCAGCCGCCTCGATCTGGGGGGCGGTCTGGGCATCCCCTACACCCGTTCGAACGAGGCGCCGCCGCTGCCGCTCGACTATGGCGCGATGATCAAGCGCAGCCTTGGCCATCTGGGTTGCGAGATCGAGATCGAACCCGGCCGGCTGATTTCCGGCAATGCCGGGATCATGCTGAGCGAGGTGATTTACGTCAAATCCGGCGAAGGGCGCGATTTCCTGATCCTCGACGGCGCGATGAACGACCTGATCCGCCCGGCGATGTACGATGCGCATCACGATATCGTCCCGGTGCGCGAACCTGTCGCCGGGGTCGAACAGCGGCCCTATGACATTGTCGGCCCGGTCTGCGAGAGCGGCGATACATTTGCCCGCGCCCGGATGATGCCGCCGGTTGCGGCGGGTGATCTGGTCGCGTTCCGCTCTGCCGGGGCTTACGGCGCGGTCATGGCCAGCGAGTATAACAGCCGCCCGCTGATCCCCGAAGTGCTGGTGCAGGGCGATCAATTCGCGGTTATCCGCGCAAGACCGACCTTTGACGAAATGATTTCGCGCGATACCATACCAACATGGCTTTGACGTGATTATGTCTGGGCCCGATAGGGGAGATTCCTGCTGACCGATCGCCCGGAAACGCTCAGGCATCTGAAGCTGCCGATTTTTCTGACCCATGCCGGCCTTGTGGCCGAGCGTGCGGTGCGGGCGTTCTGGCCGCTCTGGATTGCTGTGGCGCTGGTGATTGCGCCATTGGCGATGGGCTGGCAGGACATCATGGCGGTCGAGGTGTTCTGGACCTTTGCGGTCGCCTCGGTTCTTTCCGTGCCGGGCACATTGGCGTGGGGCCTGCGCTGGTTCCGCTGGCCGGACCGGCTTGAGGCGGTGGCGCGGCTTGATGCGTCGCTGCCCGGACGTCCGATTGCGGCCATCGCGGATAATCAGGCCATCGGTTCGGGTGATGCGGCGTCAGAGGCGGTCTGGAGGGCGCATCTGGCCCGGATGGAGGCGCGCACCCATGATGCGCGCATGGTCGAACCGGACCTCAAACTCTCAACGCGCGATCCTTATGGGCTGCGCTATAGTGCGTTGCTTTTCCTTGTTGTTTCGCTGCTGTTCGGCTCGCTCTGGCGGGTGACATTGCCCGGCGATATCGGCATGGGCGATGGCCAGGGCCTTGTCGCTGGTCCGGTCTGGGAAGGCTGGATCGAGCCGCCCGCCTATACCGGTCGCCCGTCGCTTTACCTTGCCGATATACCGCAAGGGCCGCTCGCCGTGCCGCAGGGCAGCCAGATCACCCTGCGGCTTTATGGCGAGGTTGGCGCGCTGACCGTGGCCGAAACCGTGTCAGGCCGCACCGCCGATATCGGCAGCGCCAGCGATGCGCAGCAGAATTTTACCGTGATGCAGGACGGCAAACTCGGCATCGACGGGCCCGGCGGGGCCGAATGGACGATCAGTGTGATCCCCGATCTGCCGCCCAATGTTTCGCTCGACGGTCCCATCGACGCAGATGCGATGGGCGAATTCTCGCAGCCGTTCCGCGCCAGCGACGATTTCGGCGTGACCGCCGGGTCGGCCACTATCGCGCTCGATCTGGACCGGGTGACGCGGTTGCATGGCCTGACCATCGACCCCGACGCGCGCGAGCCGTTGGTGATTGACCTGCCGATGCCGTTCAACGGCGATCGCAGCGATTTTCAGGAGGTTCTGATCGAGAATCTGAGCGAGCATCCCCTTGCCAATCTGCCGGTGAGCATCACGCTCGAAGTGACCGATGCCAGTGGTCAGATCACGCGAAGCAAACCCGAGCCGCTGATCCTGCCCGGTCGCCGGTTCTTTCAGCCGTTGGCGCGGGCCGTGGTCGAACAGCGCCGCGATCTGCTCTGGTCGCGCGACAATGCCCACCGCGTGCTGATGCTGCTGCGCGCCATGTCGCACCGGCCCGAGGATATCTTTACCAATCAGACCACCTACCTGCGCCTGCGGGTCACGCTGCGTCGGCTGGACGCACTCGACGGCAATGGCCTTTCAATCGAGGAGCAGGACGAGATTGCGCTGGCGCTCTGGGACCTTGCGGTGCAACTCGAGGATGGCACGCTTGCCGATGCCCGCGAACGGTTGCGCCGCGCGCAGGAACGCCTGTCAGAGGCGATGCGCAACGGGGCTAGTGACGCCGAAATCGCCGAACTGATGCAGGAACTGCGCGAGGCGACGGATGATTACCTGAACATGCTGGCGCAGCAGGCCGAACCTTCAGAGGATGGTACGGACGAACCGTCGAGCGCCGAGCAGGACTCGATGTCTGTCACGCAGGATGAATTGCAGGCCCTGATGGACCGGATTCAGGAGCTGATGGAAGAGGGCCGCATGGCCGAAGCCGCCGAATTGATGGAACAACTCAACCAGTTGATGGAGAACCTGCAGGTGACGCAGGGCGAAGGCGGTAACGGGCCGCAATCCCCCGGTCAGCGCTCGATGCAGGATCTGCAAGATACGTTGCGCGATCAGCAGGACCTGTCGGATGAGGCGTTCCGCGACCTGCAGGAACAGTTCAACCCCGGCCAGCCGGGGCAACAACAGCAACCGGGGCAAGAGGGCCAGCCCGGCCAACAAGGTCAGCCGGGACAACAGGGTCAGCAGGGCCAACCCGGCCAACCCGGACAGCAGGGCGAGGGTCAGGGCACCGGCAGCGAAGGGCAGGATGGTCAGCAATCCGACACCGGCCCCGGCGGCGAAGGTCAGGACCAGGCCGGCGAGGGCACGCTCGCCGACCGTCAGCAGGCGCTGCGCGATGAGCTTGACCGGCAGCGCGGCAATCTGCCGGGCCTGACTGGCGAAGAGGCCGAGGCCGCCCGCCGCGCGCTCGAGCGGGCCGAAGGGGCGATGGACGGTGCCGAAGAGGCGCTGCGCGAGGGCAATATGGGCCGCGCCATCGACCGGCAGGCCGAGGCCATGGATGCGCTACGCGAAGGGCTGCGAAATCTGGGGCAGGCCTTGGCGCAGAATGAGACGCAGGAACCCGGCGAAGGGCAGCAGACCGGCGATGCCACGGGTCGGGTCGAGCCGCTGCGCCGTGATCCGCTGGGCCGCCAGCTTGGCAACACCGGCCAATATGGCAGCGATGACAACATGTTGCAGGGCGAGGATGTCTATCGCCGGGCGGAAGAACTGCTCGACGAGATCCGCCGTCGCGCGGCGGAACAGGAACGTCCCGAAGGTGAGCTTGATTACCTCAAGCGGTTGCTCGACCGGTTCTAGTTGCCACTCGACTCTGGGGCGGTTTCAGGCGTCTCGGCGTTGTCCGCCGAAAGGGATTCAATGATCGTCTGCATCTTGAGGTCGAGCCAGAGCCGCCCCTCATCCACCAGCGCGACATAGCGGGTCAGGACCGGTTCGGCCTGTGGAACTGCGGCCGCAATGCGCGGTGCAAAGGCATAGATCGCGGCAAAGGCGGCGGCCAGCAACAGGACCGTCACGAAACCGGTCCCAAATCCGCCGCGCCGCTGATCCTGAACGATGAAAGTCTCGGGCGGCATGGCAGTGGGTCGATCCGATGTTGCACGCAGGGTCGAATTGATCTGCTCGATATCGGGCAGCAATTCACGGCGTGCATTGGCTGCAGGGGTCATCGGCGCGCCAATGGCCGGTGCAGGTTCGCCACGCAGCCGCGCCATCCGGCGCCGCGCCTCTTCGGCGCGCTGGTCTTCGGGATCGAACGATTGTTCAAGCCCCAGATCTGGCTGGCTTTCCAGCGCCGGGGCGGTTTCTGCGCGCCGCGCGGCTTCTTCTCGCGCGGCTTCTTCGCGCAGGATCCCGGCGATCTGCGGCGATATTGCGCTGCGTGCGGCTGCAGCGGGCGCGGCATCCGGCACTGGCGTTTGCTCAACCGCCTCTGGCCCCGGTTCGGGTTCCGGTTCGGGCTCAGCAACCGGCTCAGCAACCGACTCTGCGGGGGACGCTGCGGGGGGCGTTTGCTTTGCCGTGGGCGCGGCCCGCGTCATTTCCTCTGCTTCGGCGGCCTCTGATGCGCCCGGCATCTCAAACCATGTGTGACCACAGTTGGAGCATTGCACATCACGCCCGGTTGGCGGAATGACATCATCCGCGACCTCATATTGTGCGCCGCAATTCGGGCAGATCAGCCGCATGGTTTTTGTCCTTCTGCCCGCAACGGCACGGGTTTTCCCGTGTTTGTTGTACACATTCTAGCAACGAACCGCGCATTCGCCAAGGATAAGCAGGAGATTGCTGGCGGCTGTCATTGAAACCGGCCTGTGATTTAGGCAGAAGGAAGCAGGTGGCAGGGAGAGTGACGGTGATCGAGCTTCGCAATGTGGCCTACAGCTATGGCGGAGCAGAGCTGTTTTCAGGGCTTTCCCTCGATTTGTCGCCCGGTTCGTTTCACTTTCTGACCGGACCCTCGGGGGCGGGCAAGACCACGCTGCTCAAGTTGTGCTACGGCGAATTGACCGCCACTTCCGGCGAAGTGACGCTGTTTGGGCAGGAAAGCCGGTCAATGTCACGCGACGGGGTGGCACTTGCGCGACAGCGGATCGGCGTTGTGCATCAGGATTGTCAGTTTCTGGATCATCTGCCGCTGGCCGAGAATGTGGCGCTGCCGCTGGTCGTGGCGGGGCGCCGCGACAGTGGGCAACAGGATCTGGCGGACCTGCTGGCCTGGGTCGGGCTGAGCGGGCAGGCGGGGCAACTGCCGCCGCAGCTGTCTGGTGGAGAGCGGCAGCGTGCGGCGTTGGCGCGGGCAGTGATCATGTCGCCTGACGTGGTGCTGGCGGACGAACCCACCGGCAATGTGGACTGGGAAATGTCGCAAAAACTGCTGACGCTGCTGGTCGAGTTGAACCGGATGGGCAAGGCGGTGCTGATCGCCACGCATGACCTCAACCTGATCCGCGCGGCCAAGGCGCAGGTGCAGGCCCGCGTGCTGCGGCTGCGCGGGGGCAAACTGCAATCGGCCGGGGTGGATCTGTGAAAACGACGAAAGGCCAGATGCAGGTCACGCGCGTGCAGATCGGACGGGTCCTTTCGCTCATTTCTGGCGATGTGCAGGCGGACCGGGCGGTGCCACCGACCGGCTATACCGTCCGCCTGACCGTGTTTGCGGCCGGGGCCATGGCCTTTCTGGCGGTGTTCGCGCTGGCGCTGTCGCTGGCCACCGGACGGCTGGCGGACCGTTGGGCAGCAGAGCTTGCGCGGACCTCGACCCTGCGCATATCGGCGCCGGCAGATCAGATGGACGCGCAAACCGCCGCCGCACTCCGGCTGCTGCTGACCACACCCGGCGTGGCGGAGGCGCGCGCGCTGAGCCTCGAGGAAAGGCGCGATCTGCTTGAGCCATGGTTCGGCCCCGACCTGCCGGTCGAAAGCCTGCCGATCCCGCAACTGATCGAGATCGTCGAAGGTGGCGATGGCTATGATCCCGCAGGGCTGCGCGCGCGCCTGCTGGCAGAGGTGCCGGGGGCTGTGCTGGATGATCATACCCGCTGGCGGGAACCGCTGGTAGCGGCTGCGTCGCGGTTGCGGCTTCTCGGCTGGGTTTCGATCGTGCTGATCGTGGCGGCGGTTGCCGCGATGATCTCGCTGGCGGCGCAGGCGGCGTTGGCGGCCAATGCGCAGGTGATCCGGGTGTTGCGGCTGGTGGGTGCGCGCGATGCCTATATTGCCCGCGCCTTTGTGCGGCGGTTCACCCTGCGGGCGCTGACCGGGGCTGCTGTCGGAACCGGCGCCGGCATGGCGGCGATCCTGCTGTTGCCCGGAACTGATGTCGCGGGGGGGTTTCTGACCGGTCTGGGGTTTCAGGGGCTGGACTGGCTGCTCCCGCTTGTGATCCCGCTTCTGGCTGCGGTCGTGGCCTTTGTCGCAACCCGCGCCGCGGCCCTGCGGTCACTGAGAGAACAATCATGAGTTACGCCCTGCAATGGCTGCGTTCGCTGGTGTTCATCGGGCAGATGTATGTCTCGATGCTGGTTGTCGCGATCCTGTTTCTGCCATGGGCTTTGGCCCAGCGGCGCGGGGCGGTGGCGGCCAGTCATGCATGGTGCCTCTGGGTGCGCTGGACTGCGGGCTGGATGGTCGGGCTACGCTCCGAGGTCAGGGGTGTGGCGCCGACGGATGAGGTGATCATCGCGGCAAAGCACCAGTCATTCCTTGACATCATCATGATCTATTCTTCTGTCCCGCGGGGCAAGTTCATCATGAAAAAGGAACTGACCTGGGCGCCGATCCTTGGGCAATATGCGTTGCGGATCGGATGTATCCCGGTGAACCGGGGCAAGCGGGCACAGGCGATCAAGCAGATGGTGACCGATGTGGTGGCCGGGCGCGCGCTGCCGGGGCAATTGATCATCTTTCCGCAGGGCACCCGGATCGCACCCGGCGTGCGCGCACCCTACAAGGTAGGAGCCGGGGTTCTTTATCAGGAACTTGGTCAGGACTGCGTGCCGGTCGCCTGCAATGTGGGCGTGTTCTGGCCGCGACATGGGATCTATCGCAAGCCGGGTCTGGCAGTGATCGAGTTTCTGCCGCGGGTTCCGGCAGGGTTGAGCACAGTCGAGCTGATGGGACGGCTGGAACGCGAGATCGAGGCGCGCTCTGACGCGTTGATGGCTGAGGCGGGCTGATGAGGCTGGGTTGATGAGGGTGGGTTGAAACCCACCTTACGGGCCGTCAGCTCACCCGATGGGACAATCCATCACGTCGATCAGGATGCCGATCCGTGTCGTCGCGTCAAAATCATGTCCGGCCACGTTGATTTCGAGCGTCTGCGGCGAGACGATCAGATCGTCATTGGTGAGCGGCAGGGTCGTGGCGGTGGCGTCGATCGCAGCACCGGTGATCAGCACGCAATCGGTGGGAAAGCGCAGCACATAACCATTGAAGCGCGCCGGCATGAACTGACCCGGCAATTCGCCCGGATAGCTGAGATCGAGCCGGCTGGGCCCAAGATCGACGAGCACGGGGACCGAGGACATGCCGAAGGTGGTGCCTTCGCGGACCATGCCGAACTCTGGCCCCGGCCCCACGACCGCACCATAATCGCTGCTGGTAAAAAGCGGCTCCTTGGGGTTGTCGAGGGTGAGGATGCTGAACAGCACCTCGCGTCCGGTCAGGCTGCCATCCTGGGCAAAGGCCGGCGCGGCACAAAGAGCGAGCAGCGCCACCAGGCAGGGTGGGTTGAAACCCACCTTACAGGTCCGGTCACGCCGCAAGGCCGCGCGCCCCGAGGCCGAGATATTTCTTGCGCCGGTTGTCGCGCAGGTCGGTGCCCTGTGTGCCGCCAAGTTCGGCCAGCATCTTGGCAATGGCCTTGCCCACCGCGGCGATGGCCGCAGACCGGTCACGGTGCGCGCCGCCCACCGGCTCTTTGACGATACGGTCACAGACACCCAGTTCCGACAAGTTTTGTGCGGTCAGTTTCAGCGCATCCGCCGCTTCGCGCATCTTTTCGGCGTCCTTCCACAGGATCGAGGCACAGCCTTCGGGCGAGATCACCGAATAAATCGCATGTTCGAGCATGGCGACCCGGTTTGCCGTTGCAAAGGCGACAGCACCACCTGACCCGCCTTCGCCGATGATGACGCTGACCAGCGGCACATTGATCGAGAGGCATTTTTCGGTTGCGCGCGCAATCGCTTCGGACTGGCCACGCTCTTCGGCGCCTTTGCCGGGATAGGCGCCGGGCGTGTCGACCAGCGTGATCACCGGCAGGTCGAACCGGTCGGCCAGATCCATCAGACGGATCGCCTTGCGGTAGCCCTCGGGACGCGCCATGCCGAAATTACGCGCGATCCGGGATTTGGTGTCATGGCCCTTTTCATGGCCGATCACCATCACCGCCTGCCCGTCGAACCGGGCCAGCCCGCCCATCACCGAATGGTCATCGGCAAAGTTGCGGTCACCCGCCAGTGGTGTGTATTCCGTAAACAGCGCCTCGATATAATCCTTGCAATGCGGCCGGTCCGGGTGCCGCGCGACCTGACATTTGCGCCATGGCGTCAGATCGCCGTAAAGCGTGCTGAGCATGTCATGGGCCTTTTTATCCAGCCCTGCCGCCTCTTTTTCGACGTCCATCCCCGGATTGGCCCGTGCCATCGCCCGCAATTCCTCGGCCTTGCCTTCGATCTCGGCCAAGGGCTTTTCGAACTCGAGGTAGTTGGTCATGCGCCTGCACCCATCTATGGTTTGACCCTGAGTATATGACGGCTGCCCCGGCGCATTGCAACTCGGCAAGATTTGTCTGGTTCTGCCATGCTGGTTGCTACTGGCAGGATAGCCGGGATGCACCACCTGGTTTGTTTGAACGACATCGCAACACGTCCACCGGACGAGCTTTGGGAGAGCCGCGAAATGCTGAGCCGGATCAGATTAGCCGTTGATTTGGCGGGGTGAGAGGCGCAATTTGCAGGGGCATTTCAAAACGGAGTTTCCAGATGCGTGCCTCTCAAATTACTCTCGCTGCTTTTTGCGTCACCGTCGGTTTTTCTGCGCCGGGCTTTGCCCAGACGGTGGATTTCGGTACTGATTCAAGCCGTTGGGCCAATGATGGCGAATGTGATGATCCCCGGTTCCAGGGTGCGGGCATGACCGGGACCTCGCTGCTCGAGGCGGATATCCGCGCCGATGCCAACGATTGCCGCACCGCATTCGAAGCGGGCACGATCACCCTGATCGATCCTGCCGCTGCTGCTGCAGCCCCGGCGGCACCTGCCGCGCCCGCTGCCCCAGCAGCACCTGCAGCCGCTGCCGAAGCACCGGCAGTACTGGCAGCACCGGCAGCGCCTGCGGCACCGGTCATGCCCGCAGCGATCAATTACGGGGACGACAGCGGCGGCTTTGCCAATGACCGTGAATGCGATGACCGGCGGTTCACCGGCGCAGGCATGGCGACCAATCTGACCTGGTCCTATGTCGGGGTCGATGCAACCGACTGTCGCAACGGTGTCGAAAGTGGCGCATTGAAGCTGTGGGATCCGGTGGCCGCTGCGGCGGCGACCCAGTGCAGCGCGATCAACTTTGGCGATGATACCGGCGCGTATCCCAATGACAACGAATGTGACGATATCCGGCTCGAAGGTCTGGGCGTGGCGTCCGTCCTTGGCGTCGACAATCTGGGCAAGGACGCTGCGGATTGCTCGCGGCTCTGCACATTCGGGGTGATTGCGTTGCGCGACTATTGATCGTTTGCCTGCCGGGGCTGTCACTCCAGACGGCCCCGGCGGGTCGCTGTCAGGTGCCAGCGATCATCTCGGACTGCCGGACGATCACCTCGGCCTGTTTGATCGAGGCGATATCGACCAGCCGCCCCTTGTAGACAGTGGCCCCTTCGCCTCGTGCCGTTGCGGCGGCCATGGCGGCGAGGATGTCGCGCGCCTCTGCCACAGCCGCCGCTGTGGGGGTAAAGACTTCATTGGCCAGTGCCACCTGTTTGGGATGGATCGCCCATTTGCCGACCATGCCAAGCGTGGCCGAGCGGAGCGCTTGCGCCCGGAACCCGTCATCGTCCGAGAAATCCCCGAACGGGCCATCGACCGGCAGGATCCCATGCGTACGACAGGCGGCGACGATGGCGGTCTGCGCCCAGTGCCAGGGGTCGGACCAATGCCGGACACCGTCACGCAGCATGTAATAGTTTTCCTGCGTGCCGCCGATGCCGGTGGTCTGCATCCCCATTGACGCAGCAAAATCAGCGGCACCCAGTGACATGGCCTGCAGACGTGGCGAGGCCGCTGCAATCTCGTTCACATGGGTCAGACCGGCGGCAGATTCGATGATGACTTCGAACCCGATCGGCTTGCGCCGCCCCATCGCCCCTTCGACCGCCGTGACCAGTGCATCGACGGCATAAAGATCGGCCGCGCAGCCGACCTTTGGGATCATGATCAGGTCGAGCCTTTCGCCGCCCTGTTCCAGCAGATCGACAACGTCACGATACCACCAGGGCGTATCGAGCCCGTTGATCCGCACCGAGAGGAGCTTGTTCCCCCAATTAACATCCCGCGACGCGGCGATGACATTGGCCCGCGCTTGCGCTTTGTCCGCAGGTGCCACCGAATCCTCCAGATCCAGATTGACCACGTCGGCCGCACTTGCCGCCATCTTGGCAAAGAGCGCCGGGCGCACGCCGGGGCCGAATAACTGGCAACGGTTTGGACGCGCAGGGGGCGAGGGCTGAAGGCAAAAGGACATGGTGGGCCTCGGTAATGAAGTTACGTTTTTAGCCCTGTAACGGCTATTATATTGCGCCACATGCTACAAGCAGCATTTCGCACTTGCAGCATGGTGGCGCGGACGCGGTACAAGTCATTTGGCAAAGCCACAAAGTCACCTGCAGAAGCGACTGGCGCAGAGGTCGCTGGCGGGCATATTTGCCGCCAACATGAAACAGGAGAGCCGGATGCAGATCACCGCGACGCCCGAGGAATTTGACCTTGTCCGGGCGTTTGCCATCAGTCGCGGGTCGCGCACTGCCGCGCGTGTGCTTACCTTGAGGATCGATCATCAGGGGATCACCGGCGCTGCGGAATGCGTGCCCTACGCCCGCTATGGTGAAACGATGGACTCGGTGATTGCGCAGATAAAGTCACTGGATGCGACACTGAGGGGCATGAACCCGGCTGATCTCCAAGCCAGCGACCTGCGATCTTTTTTGGCCGCAGGTGCCGCGCGCAACGCACTTGACTGCGCCCTCTGGGACTGGCGCGCCAAGGCTGCGGGGCGGCGGGTCTGGGACATGCTTGATCTGCCTGCGCCGATGCCGGTCATCACCGCATTTACCCTGTCGCTGGATACGCCCGAGGCGATGGAGGCACAGGCGCGGGCTGCTGCTGCGCGTCCGTTGCTCAAGATCAAACTCGGCACGTCTGACGATATGCCCCGACTTGAGGCTGTGCGGCGGGGTGCCCCCCGCGCCGTGATCATCGTTGATGCCAACGAAGGCTGGAGCGCCGAGATTTATGCTGATCTGGCACCACATCTGCTGCGCCTCGGCGTGGCGCTGGTGGAGCAACCACTCCAGGCGGGGGCCGATGACATGCTGGCCGAGATTGCGCGCCCGATCCCGGTCTGTGCCGATGAAAGCTGTCATGACCGTGCCTCGCTGCCCGCACTCAAGGGCAAATATGACATGGTGAATATCAAACTCGACAAGGCGGGTGGCCTGACCGAGGCATTGGCGTTGCGCGATCAGGCGAGGCTGGAGGGCTATGGCATCATGGTCGGCTGCATGCTCGGCACCTCGCTCGCCATGGCGCCTGCGGTCCTGTTGGCGCAGGGGGCCGACTACGTCGACCTTGACGGGCCGCTGCTTCTGTCGGAAGACCGCACGACGCCGCTGCGCTACGATGCGGCAGGCGTACATCCGCCCGAGGCGGGATTGTGGGGATAGCGATGAGCCGGACCGTCTATGTGAACGGGGACTACCTGCCCGAAGATCAGGCCAAGGTCTCGGTCTTTGACCGGGGTTTTCTGATGGCGGACGGTGTTTATGAGGTAACTTCCGTCCTCGATGGCAAGCTGGTCGATTTTGCAGGCCATGCCGCCCGGCTGGAACGGTCGCTGCGCGAACTGGACATGATTGCACCGGTCGATACAGAGACACTTCTTGGCATTCACCGCGAACTGGTGCGGCTGAACGAGGTAGAGGAGGGGATGGCTTATCTTCAGATCACCCGTGGCGCCCCTGCCGACCGTGATTTCGTGTTTCCTGATCCGGAAACCACACCTTCGACGCTCGTGCTTTTTACCCAGTCCAAGCCCGGCCTTGCCACCTCGCCACAGGCGAAAAAGGGGATCAAGGTGATTTCCATCGACGACATCCGCTGGGGCCGGCGCGATATCAAGACCGTGCAGCTGCTTTATGCCTCGATGGGCAAGATGATGGCGAAAAAGGCCGGTTGCGACGATGCCTGGATGGTCGAGGACGGGGTCGTGACCGAGGGCTCCTCGAACAATGCCTATATCGTGAAGGGCAATACGATCGTGACCCGGCAGTTGGGGACCGAGATTCTTTCCGGGATTACCCGCACCGCTGTCCTGCGTTTCGCGCGCGAGGCGCAGATGCAGGTGGAGGAGCGGCCTTTTTCTATCGCGGAGGCACAGGCGGCGGATGAGGCATTTATCACCTCTGCCACGACATTCGTGATGCCTGTGGTCGAGATTGACAGCATAGCGCTGGGCAATGGGACACCCGGACCGGTCGCCTTGCGCCTGCGGGAGATCTATCTTGAGGAAAGCCGCAAGGCCGCGATCTAACCCTTGATCACGTTGGCGGCAAAGGCATCCCTGAACGCGGCTTGTTTGGCCGCGTCCGTCTCTGTCTGGTGGGCTGCGACCCAATCGGCATAGGGCATGCCATAATAGTCGGCGCGGGCCTCTTCCTTGGTCATCGTCACGCCGTGCTCCGCCGCCGCTTCCTGCACCCACCGGGAAAGACAGTTGCGGCAAAACCCCGCCAGGTTCATCAGGTCGATGTTCTGCACATCCGGGCGATCCTCCAGCAGATGCTGGCGCAGGCGGCGAAAGGCGGCGGCCTCGATCTCGATCCTTGTCTGTTCGTCCATGTTACTTTCCCTATAATCCGCTGGCGTCCAGCACTTCGGTCAGGATCGGTGCCAGCCTTGCGGCCCAATGCGCCTGTCCGGCGGCATCGGCGATCAGATCATGCCGGACCTCGATCAGAGCATTGGGCCGACCCGGTTGCAAGGCATGCCGGTCAACGGCGTCACCGGGCAGATGGCCGGAATAGGGCTGATTATCACCAACGCAAAGGTCAGGTTCCGCCATCAGCCGCGCGATGAGCGGGCGCGACAGGCGCTCGTCAACATGCGAATAGAGCACGCCCACCTGCCATGGCCGTAGCGGGCGCCCGCGCAACTGCGGCGTGAAACTATGCACCGCGACGATGACCGTATCCGCGCGGCGCTGCGCCAGATCAGCGAGGGCTGTGTGATAGGGGCCATAAAGCTGCTCCAGCCGCCGGATCAGTTCCGCGGACCCCGCATGCCTGTTGGCCGGGATGATCGTGCCGTCATAGAGCTTCATCAGCAGGGTCGGGTCTTGCATGCCCCGGTTCGGGTCGATCACCAGCCGCGAGAACCGTGACAGGATCGCGGGCGCGCCCAGCCGTGCGGCCAGCGCGCGGGTGAGGCCAGCGGCTCCCACATCATAGGCGATGTGCCGCGCCATATCAGCGGCGGGCAGGCCCAGATCGCCACCGTTCACCCAGTCAGGAACCGCATTGCTGGCATGGTCACAGGTGATCAGCCAGCGGGACGACCCTTCGGCTGTGATGATTTCATAGGCGGGATGGTTCATTTCGGACGGTTCTGACCTGTCAACACTGTCGCAATGCCCTTAGGCTAGTTGTGGGATGATGTGAATTGGGCAATAAGGGCGCCAAATCCAGCGTTAGCGGTAACACCGCCGCCCTTGAAGATTACGAAAGAGGATTCGCCATCATGAAACGCCATCGCAACGTCAAGATCGTGGCCACACTTGGCCCGGCATCCAGCAGCTACGAGATGATCCGCGCCCTGGTCGAGGCCGGGGCTGATGTGTTCCGTCTGAACATGAGCCACGGCACCCATGACGAAATCCGCGCCCGCCACGTCATCATCCGCCAGGTCGAGACCGATCTGAACTCTCCCATCGGGATTCTGGCCGACCTGCAGGGGCCGAAATTGCGGGTCGGTGCCTTTGCCGATGACAGCGCCGAACTGATACCCGGCGCGTCGTTCCGGCTTGATCTGAGCCCGGTCGATGGCGACGTGACCCGCGTGCAACTGCCGCACAAAGAGATTTTCGACGCGCTCGAACCGGGTGCCTCGCTGCTGGTCAACGATGGCAAGATCCGGTTGCAGGTCAAGGATTGCGGTGCGGATTTTGCCAATTGTGAGGTGATTGTTGGTGGCACCATCTCCAACCGCAAGGGCGTGAATGTGCCTGACGTCGTGCTGCCGCTGGCCGCACTGTCGGAAAAGGACCGCAAAGACCTCGAATTTGCCTGTGACCTTGGCGTTGACTGGCTCGCGCTATCCTTTGTGCAGCGGCCCGCCGACGTGCACGAGGCGCGCGATCTGGCCAAGGGCCGGGCTGCGATCATGTCCAAGATCGAAAAGCCGGCAGCGGTAAAGGCGTTCGACGAGATCCTTGCCGTGAGCGACGGGATCATGGTGGCGCGGGGCGATCTGGGGGTCGAACTGCCGGTGCAAAATGTGCCGCCGATCCAGAAGCGTCTGGTGCGCAAATGCCGGGCTGCGGCCAAACCGGTGATCGTGGCGACGCAAATGCTCGAATCGATGATCGAATCGCCGATGCCGACCCGGGCAGAGGTCAGCGATGTGGCTACCGCGATCTATGAAGGCGCCGACGCGATCATGCTTTCGGCTGAATCAGCCGCCGGGCTATATCCGGTCGAGGCGGTGCAGACGATGAACAACGTCGCGGCCGAAGTCGAAAGTGACCCGACCTACCGCGAGATCATCGAATCGAGCCGTCGCGCCAATCGCAATTCGGTGGCTGACGGGATCGTCGCCGCCGCGCGCGAGATTGCCGAGACGACCGAGATCAAGGCGATCTGCTGTTTCTCGCAATCGGGCACCACCGCACTTCTGGTTGCCCGCGAACGCCCGCGCGTGCCGATCATCGCGCTGACCTCGGTCGAGCGGACGGCGCGCCGGCTTTGCCTGACATGGGGCACGATCTGCGTCATTGTGGGGCCGGTAGACCGGTTCAAGGCCGCAGTTATCGAGGCGGTCCGTGCGGCGCTGGGTCTGGAACTGGCCACGGCCAGGGATATGATCGTGGTCACCGCCGGTGTGCCTTTCAACACGCCCGGATCGACCAACATCCTGCGCGTGGCGCCCTGCGAAGAACGTTTGATTTACAACTCCGAGAAAGAGTAGACCTGTTCGCAGCAGGAGTGTTGAAGGGTTGGGCATGGACGCCGATCTGTTCTTTGTCGTGGGGATCGTCATCATCGGCTTTGCCATTCCGGCAATTCTGGGGGCCTTTACCGAAGGCAGGGCGCCCCGGTCGGCGGCGATCCTGATCATGATCGGGGGCAGTCTGATTGCGCTCGCGGTCTATGACCGGCCCAACGCCTATTCGTTCCAGACGGTCCCGGATGCCTTTGTCCGGGTCGTGGGACGCTATATCAACTGACCCCTTGCCTTGATCGGGAGCGCGCCATATACGGCGCGTTCAACCCGCGCGTCCGGCCAAAGTGGCATGCCGAGTCGCGCGTTCAGCCCCTCGCAGAGGAGACCGAAATGCCCAAGATGAAGACCAAATCGAGCTGCAAAAAGCGGTTCAGCATGACGGCCACCGGCCGGATCAAGGCAGGTCAGGCCGGCAAACGCCATGGCATGATCAAGCGTTCCACCAAATTCATCCGTGACGCCCGTGGCACCACGATATTGAGCAGGCAGGACGAACAGATCCTGAAGCCCATGATGCCCTACGCGCGCTAAGGAGAGAATCAGATGTCACGCACCAAAGGTGGTACCGTCACCCATCGCCGTCACAAGAAAATCCTTGATGCGGCCAAAGGCTATTATGATCACCGTCGCCGCACCTTCAAAGTTGCGAAACAGGCGGTCGACAAGGCCAACCAATACGCGACCCGCGACCGGCATGTGCGCAAGCGGAATTTCCGCGCGCTCTGGATCCAGCGGATCAACGCCGCCGTCCGCGCCTTTGACGAATCGCTGACTTATTCGCGTTTCATCAATGGTCTGGCGCTCGCCGGGATCGAAGTGGACCGCAAGGTTCTGGCCGATCTGGCTGTGCACGAACCCGACGCATTCGGCGCGATCGTGACCAGGGCAAAGGCAGCACTGCCCGCCTGACCTTTCAGACGGACATGACGAAAGCCGCGCTCTGAGAGGGGCGCGGCTTTTTCATTTGCAGCCGGTTCTATCTGCACCGTCGCAGAAAGATCAGCGGCTGTCCCGCGCCGTTTTGATGTCCGTCGGACACTGTGCCTCGTTCCGCTCGAGCCAGTCCTGTAGCTCGTCCCAGATATCCTCGGGCGCGACCCGCTCGTAACTCAGCAGGTCCAAGAGCGCGAGGCGCAGCCCCTCGGGCGGCTGTTCCGGCCAGCCATAGCCGCCAGGCGCACGCTTTCGGTCCGGCTGATTGCGCCTGAACAGGGCACGTTCCGCCGCGACGCGGTATTCGGGCAGATAGACGACCGTCGCAGCGGTGCCTGCGGCGCCGCCTTGCCGGGCGTCGGACAGATCCGCAGCCTCGCTGATCTGCGGCGCGGTCCACCCGGTCGATGACCCGACCGGCATTCGCGCCCGCGCCATTCGCAGCACCAGCACAACCCCGGCCGCGACAATGATCCCAAACGCGCCGCCGCCCACATAGGCCGCAAACAGCATCGGCCCCGACATGGCAAATGCCCAGGCAACCGCAACCGCCACGATACCGCAAAAAAGCCCGACGATCATGCAGAGGATTGGCAAGGGATATTCCTGACATTGGGCCGGAAACCCGACCGGGACGGCACAGCCGACTAAAGACCTATCGTAAAGCGACGCAACCTGGAATTGCAAGAGATCGAGTCGGAACCAGCGCGATCGCACTGCCGGATGCGCCAAAACCGATCTGCCCGATCATTATGGCCCAAATGAGGACAATAAGCCCCACCTTCGCAGCGTGGCCGCACCGCCCCTCCGGCTTGCCACCCAAGCGCTGCCGCGATAACAGCGCGTGAACCATCCCGGAGCCTGCGACATGGACGATCTGAAGCACCGATACCTCGGCCTTATTGCCGCCGCCGTTGACGAATCGACGATCGAGGATCTGCGCCTTGCTGCCTTGGGCAAGAAGGGAGAGATTTCAGGTCTGATGCGCCAATTGGGCCAGATGTCAGCCGAACAGCGCCAGTCCGCCGGCCCCGCGCTCAATGCGCTCAAGGACGAGATCAACGCGGCGCTGGCCGCGAAAAAGGTGGCGCTCGGCGATGCGGCGTTGGATGAACGGCTGCGCGCCGAATGGCTCGATGTGACGCTGCCCGGCCGGACCCGCAGGCAGGGGACGATCCACCCGATCAGTCAGGTCACCGAAGAGGTCACCGCGATCTTTGCCGACATGGGTTTTGCCGTGGCCGAAGGGCCGCAGATCGAAAGCGACTGGTATAATTTCGACGCGCTCAATATCCCCGGCCACCATCCGGCCCGGGCCGAGATGGACACATTCTATACCCATCGCACGCCCGGCGATAACCGCCCGCCGCATGTGCTGCGCACCCATACCAGCCCGGTGCAGATCCGTACGATGGAGGCGCAGGGTGCGCCGATCCGCGTTATCTGTCCGGGGCGCGTCTACCGCGCCGATTATGACCAGACCCATACGCCGATGTTCCATCAGGTCGAGGGACTGGCCATTGACCGCGATATCTCCATGGCCAATCTGAAATGGTGCCTTGAGGAGTTCGTGAAGGCCTATTTCGAGGTCGATCATGTCGATCTGCGATTCCGGGCCTCGCATTTCCCGTTTACCGAACCTTCGGCAGAGGTGGACATCCGTTGCTCATGGGCCGGTGGCACACTGAAGGTGGGCGAGGGGGATGATTGGCTCGAAATCCTCGGTTCCGGCATGGTGCATCCAGCGGTGCTTGGCGCGGCTGGCGTCGATCCGACCCAGTGGCAGGGCTTTGCCTTTGGATTGGGGATCGACCGGATTGCGATGCTGAAATACGGCATCCCCGATCTGCGCGCCTTTTTCGACAGCGACCTGCGCTGGTTGCGTCATTATGGCTTTGCCAGTCTAGACGTGCCCACGCTACATGGCGGGCTTAGCCGATGATCGACGATGATGATAACTACGAAGATCTGCAGGACACCTATCCGGGTGCCGGCACCTTTACCTTTGGTGACAGCAAGGAAATGTCGGATCGCCTGATCGGTTTGGTGCGCAAGGGTCTGAAACGCGCCACGTGCGGCGCCTTGGCAGAGTTTGAGGATGATCCCGACTCGATGCCGATGGTCGGGCGCTGCGACATCGCGGCCAATTGGGACGGCACCCCGGCGCTGGTGATCCGCACGACCAAGGTGGTGCAGGTCCGCTTCTGCGACGTGACCTGGGACATGGCCCGGCGCGAAGGCGAGAATGCCTCGCTGGAGGAATGGCAGGCCGATCATCGGGCATACTTTGCGCGAAATGGTGGGTTCGACCCCGAAATGCTGCTGGTATTCGAGTATTTCGAGGTCGTCGAAGACCTGAAAGACCGTGAACTCCTCCACTGAAGGTCCGTCATGCGCAAGACGCTGATCCGCTTTGGGCTGCTCCTGACGCTGGTCATCGGCGCGCATGTGGCGCTTTGGCAATCAGGTGCGCCGCAGGACATGAAACTGCGGCTGACGTTGATCAATGCGGCGGCCTGGGCGGTGATCCTGCTGCCCGCGATCGGTGTCGGCCTTTGGCTCAAGGCGCACCGGCAGCGGCGAGATGTGTCCAAAGAGTAGGGACAACCCCACTTTTCTCGGTGTTCCGAATGGGTTACGACTTCGGCATTCTTCACGCCGCTCACAACTTCACCCCTGACCCGAATGGGATTATCATGATCAGAACCTTTGCTGCCCTGATGCTGCTGGCGACCCCGGCCGTTGCCGATGAGATCTGGACCCTGCCCGCCGGCAAGGCCGTCTATGAGGCCGATATCGGCGAAACGGCGATTTTTTCGGTCCCTTACGAGGGCGGGCGGGCCAATATGTATATTGATGGGTTGGGCGGCAACTACCGCACCCGCGGTTTTCACGAAGGCTATTGGATGGGCCATGGCGCGGGCACTTGCTCAGCGCAGATGATCGGTCCCGACGGATTCCAGACCGATAACTGGGGCCGCATGCACATCATCTTTGACAATCCCGAAGGGTTCACCGGCTGGACCGCCTATTTCTCCAACTGTTTCGCAGAACCCACCGAAGAACTGCGCGCCGAGCCTTCCTGACCGCTGCGCCCGGCTGCTGCACCGCGCGGCCGGGCGGCTTTCCCATGGCGACATGACCAGCTATAGCCACTTCTGGTAGCGCGGTGCAAAGTTGCGTGCTATCGCGCGACACGCCAAACAACGGCCACAAGACCGGACCAGACCCATGAAATTTACGCTCTCCTGGCTCAAGGAACACCTTGAGACGACCGCAACAGTTGACCAGATCGCCGAGGCGCTGACCGATCTGGGGCTCGAGGTGAAAGAAATCGTCAACCCGGGCGAAAAGCTGCGCAGCTTTACCATCGGCAAGGTGGTCAGCGCCGTGCAGCACCCCGATGCAGAGCGGCTGCGCGTCTGTCAGGTCGATCTGCCCGGCGGCGTGACCCAGATCGTCTGCGGCGCGCCCAATGCGCGGGCCGGGATCACCGTGGTCGTGGCCAACCCCGGCACCTATGTCCCCGGCATCGACACCACCATCGGCGTGGGCAAGATCCGCGGCGTCGAAAGCCACGGCATGATGTGTTCCGCCCGCGAGATGGAACTGGGCGACGATCACGACGGGATCATCGAACTGGCCACCGGCGAAGTCGGGCAGAGTTTCACCGACTGGCTGGCCGCTCATGACCCGGCTCGCGTCGATCCGGTGATCGAGATTGCGATCACCCCGAACCGCCCCGATGCGCTGGGCGTGCATGGCATCGCGCGCGATCTGGCCGCGCGCGGCCTCGGTGTGCTCAAGCCGCTGGTGGCCGATCCGGTGCCGGGTCAGTTTCCCTGTCCGATCAGTGTCACCATCGACACCGACACGCTGGACGCCTGCCCGGTGTTCTTTGGCCGGATGATCCGCGGGGTCAGGAACGGTCCCAGCCCGGAATGGCTTCAGACCCGGCTGCGCGCCATCGGTTTGCGGCCGATTTCGGCGCTTGTCGATGTGACCAACTTCTTCACCTACGACCAGAACCGGCCCTTGCACGTCTTTGACGCCGGTCTGGTGCAGGGCGACTTGCGCGTGCACCGCGCGCAGGGCGGCGAGGTGATGCGCGGGCTCGACGACAAGGATTACACCTTTGCCCCCGGTATGACCCTGATTTCCGACGCACATGGTGTGGAAAGCATCGGCGGTGTGATGGGCGGGCTGGCCACAGGCTGTACCCATGACACCACCGATGTGTTCATCGAAGCGGCCTATTTCGACACGGTGCGCACCGCGCTGACCGGCCGCGCGCTCAAGATCAATTCGGATGCGCGCTACCGTTTTGAACGCGGGATCGACCCGGAGTGGACGCCGCACGGGCTCGAAGCGGCGACACGGATGATCATCGACCTTTGCGGCGGCACCCCGTCCGACGTTGTCACCGCCGGGGCGATCCCCGACCATTCCCGCGCCTACCGCCTTGATACCGACCGGGTGCAAAGCCTTGTCGGCATGGATATTCCGGCAGACACCCAGCGCGCCACGCTGACCGCACTCGGTTTCCGCCTTGATGGCGACATGGCGCATGTGCCGAGTTGGCGCCCCGACGTGCAGGGCGAGGCTGATCTGGTCGAAGAAGTCGCGCGGATTGCGTCGCTGACCAAACTGGTCGGTCGCCCGATGCCGCGCGCCTTGCCCGGTGTGCCCAAACCGGTGCTGACGCCGATGCAGATGCGCAGCCAATCGGCGAAACGCACCTGCGCGGCGCTCGGCTACAATGAATGCGTGACCTATTCCTTCATCGACAAGGCCGCCGCCGCGCTTTTTGGTGGCGGCGATGACGCCACGATGCTGGAAAACCCGATCTCTACAGACCTCAGCCACATGCGCCCCGCGCTGCTGCCCGGTCTGCTGCGGGCCGCTGCGCGCAATCAGGCGCGCGGGTTCATGGATATGGCGCTGTTCGAGGTCGGTCACGCTTTCCACGGTGGCGAACCCGGCGAACAGCATCTGTTGATCACCGGCCTGTTGATCGGGCGCACCGGACCCAAGGACGTTCATGGCACATCCCGCGCCGTCGACCTTTACGATGCCAAGGCCGATGCAGAGGCGGTTCTGGCCGCCATCGGCGCCCCGGCCAAGGTACAGATCCTGCGCGGCGCGTCCGATTGGTGGCATCCGGGGCGGCACGGGATGATCGCACTTGGCCCGAAAAAGATCCTCGGCGTCTTTGGCGAATTGCACCCCCGCGTGCTGCGCGAACTGGATGTCAAAGGGCCCGCCGTCGCCTTTACCCTCTGGCCCGAAGAGGTGCCCCTGCCGAAAAACCGGACAGCGACGCGCCCGGCACTGATCGCGCAGGATCTGCAGGCGGTCGAGCGTGACTTTGCCTTTGTGGTGGATGACTCAGTCGAGGCGCTGGCTCTGGTCAATGCCGCTGCCGGCGCGGACAAGGCGCTGATCGCCGATGTGCGGGTGTTCGATCAGTTCAGTGGCAACTCACTCGGCGAGGGCAAGAAATCCCTCGCCATCACCGTGCGCCTGCAACCCACGCAAGCGACGTTGAAAGAGGCCGAGATCGAGGCGATCTGCGCCCGGATCGTCGAAAAGGTCGGCAAGGCGACGGGCGGCATTTTGCGCGGCTGAATCGACGCGTGGGTTTCGCCCCCTCCGGTAGGGTGAGTGAAACCCACGCGCGCAGCCTATTGCGGCGCGGGAATCCCCTTGCCCTTTTCTACCGCCGGACGGGCATAGAAACGCTCCAGATAGGCGGGCAGATTTGTCAGCTCATCCCACCCGACCAGTGGCCGCGCGCCGTAAAAATCCAGCCCGTTGATCCACGGCGCCAGTGCGATATCCGCGATGGAAAACTCGCCCGCGATCCAGTCCTTGCCATCCAGCGCCTTTTCAAGGACCGCCAACAGACGGCGCGCCTCGGCGATATAGCGGTCGCGCGGGCGGGGATCCTCGATCGCGGCGCCGGCGAATTTGACGAAAAACCCAAGCTGGCCAAACATCGGGCCGACGCCGCCCATCTGGAACATTACCCACTGGATGACTTTGTATTTGTCGGCCGGCGTCGCGCCAATCAGCCTTCCGGTCTTTTCCGCCAGATAGATCAGGATTGCCCCGCTTTCGAACAGAGCAATCGGTTCGCCATCTGGCCCATGCGGGTCGATAATGGCGGGAATCTTGTTATTCGGGTTCAGGGACAGAAATTCCGGGCTTTTCACGTCTGCATCCGACAGCGTCACCAGATGCGGTTCGTAAGGCAGGCCCATCTCTTCGAGCGCGATCGAAGCCTTGACCCCGTTCGGCGTCGGATAAGAGTAAAGCTGGATCACGTCCGGGTTTGAAGCATGCCATTTCGTCGTGATTGGAAAGCTGGAAAGATCACTCATCGGGTTTCCTCTGATTTCACTGCGGTCCTATCCGACTTAAGTCCGATAAATCGCAAAAAAAGTTGTGGAACCGTGCCGACATGGCGCTAAGGGTGTGCGCATTCGCGCAGGCAGCATCAGATTGCCGTGTTTTTTGTCAAATGGTGGGACATATTATCAAGGAATTCAGAGACTTTATCGCCAAAGGCAATGTGATGGATCTTGCGGTCGGCATTATCATTGGCGTCGCATTCACAGCCATCGTCAGCAGCCTTGTCGGCGACCTGATCAATCCGATCATCGGACTGATTCTCGGCGGCGTCGATTTCAGCAATATGTTCGTGGTGCTTTCCGGCGATGTGTCTGCCAACGCCGGCCTCGCCACCGCGCGCGACAGCGGTGCTGCAGTGTTCGCCTACGGCGCCTTCATCACCGCGGTGATCAATTTCCTCATCATCGCCTTTGTCGTGTTCTTGTTGGTCAAATTCGTCAACAAGCTGAAGGATTCCGCAATCCGCAAGGAAAAGGCGGCTGAGGCCCCGGTGGCACCCGCCGGGCCGACGCAAGAACAGCTCCTGACTGAAATCCGCGATGCCCTGCGCGCGCGTTCGGCCATCTGACCTCTGTCGCCGAGGGCCCGCTCTGTGAGCGGGCCCTCGGACATCAGATCTGCAGCGCGGACTCTGGCGTGATCACATCCAGCCA
>Ga0105054_10003549_pt1 | contig 24090 bp, 28 predicted proteins | sample BON02_FD_78091 | JGI IMG/M metagenome (GOLD analysis project Ga0105054, IMG submission 78091) | Freshwater microbial communities from Lake Bonney liftoff mats and glacier meltwater in Antarctica - BON-02 (megahit assembly) | ecosystem: Environmental > Aquatic > Freshwater > Ice > Glacier...
ATCGCATGGACGAAGTTGATCAGAAAATCTCCGAGCTTGAAGGGCGGATCGCCGAACTCGAATCCAGTCCCAAGAAGTGACCTGTGATCATGAGTCGTAAAAGAGTTCGCCGCCTGCGGGTAAGCATTGTCATCGACGCACCGGCTGGGAAAGTTTTTGACGCATTCACGGCTTGGACCCAGCAGGATCGCTGGATGCTGGGTACCCGGGTGGAAATTCGCACGGGCGACGGGAAAAGCGTCGGCTCGGTCATAGGTGGATGGACGGGAGCGGGACCGGTGGGATTCTGGGACACCATGGAGATTACCCGCTGGGAGCCCCCCTACCGGGTTGACGTGCTACACACTGGTTCTTTGGTCAAAGGAAGCAGGACCATGGAGGTGGTCGCCTTGCCGGGGCATACCGCACGGTTTATTTGGAGCGGGGATCGTGCGTTGCCGATAGGCATTCTTGGGGCTGCCGCTTGGCCGGTCGGAAAGTTCCCCGTGGTGGCTGGAGTAAAAAAATCCCTCAAGGCCCTCAAGCGAGAAATTGAATCGGGTAGACCCTTCTAATATCTGGCCAATCAGAGGGCGAGTCGCCATGGAAGGGGGTCATGCGGAATAATGAGCCTTTCGAACCGGGAGTGCCGGGTATTAATGGGCGCACCGGCGCCGCAGAGACTTGGCTGGAAGGGGACACAATTATGGCCGCGATGAAGCCACGTACCGGAGACGGACCAATGGAGGTCACCAAAGAGGCCCGCAGTTACGTGATGCGGGTACCCCTCGAGGGCGGCGGACGGCTCGTTGTTGAGCTCAAAGCAGATGAGGCAAAAGAACTGGGGGCAAAGTTGCTCGAGGTTTTTGCTTAAAACAGACTGTCATTCCCGGCTTCGCAGCGAAGCCAAGAAAAGTCCCTCACCGACCGTGAGAAGTGAGGGCAACCAATCATTATCTGAGCGCAACTCGGTTGCGAGATCCCGCATTGCTGTTGCCTCGTAGTCGCGAGTTCCCGGATCGGCCATCCCTGTTGAAAACGCGCCATGGAAGATCACCAAGCCGCCGATCCGCAACAGTCGTTTTGCTTGGTTGAGCATCGCAGGGTACTCACCCGCTTCTGCATCAATGAAAATGAGATCGTAGGCGCCGTCTGAGAGTCGAGGCAGGACATCAAGTGCCCGCCCTGCAATGAGTCTCGTGCGATTGGGTTCAAAGCCGAGGCTGGTGAAAAGTTCTTTGGCATGGCGCTGGTACTCCGCTTCAAGGTCAATACTGGTGAGAACTCCGCCCGCTTTCATTCCTTCAAGGAGTGCAGCGCTTGAGATCCCGGTTCCGGTTCCAACTTCGATGATCGCCTGGGCCTGGATTGAAGCCGCTAGAAGTTCCAGTAGGGATGCAACTTGCGCGCTGACACACGAAAGCCCGAGATCGGCACCCCGGAGTCTGGCGTCTCGCAGTACGCTGGCGTGCTCGGCATCAAATTCACCCAGATAATTTTCGGTGTATTCGGCAGCATGCGGGGTAATTGCTGAATTGGGCATGTGACTCCTTGCGCGACCGGCACACATTGGTATGTGCGTTAATAAAAGCCTAGTGGCAAGCCCTGACACATGTGCATAAGTGCGCGTTAGGCTTTGGGGGTGAGTGAACTCCCACCAACGAATTTCGTAGCCCCGCCGGCACTTCCGACGCCTGCCCCACGCCAACCACAGCGCCGTGGACTGGGTGTTTTGGGCACGATCATTGTTTCGACCGTCACCGCCGTCATCGTTGGTGGTGTCGCCGGGCTTGGTGGTTACCTGGTTGGATCCAATGGAGACCAGAATGCTCGTGGTACGAGCAACGTCGTTGAGCTGCCACAAGTCAGTGGGATTGCGGATGCGAGTACAACCGACGTCGCCGCGATCGCGGAAGCCGTGTTGCCCAGCGTCGTGTCAATTCTGATCGAGGCCGGGAACAATTCCGGTAGCGGTTCCGGTTTCATTGTCCAATCGGATGGTTATATTCTCACAAATAATCACGTCGCGGCGCCGGCAGCAAACGGCGGGGAACTCACGGTCGTTTTCGAAGATGGCGAAAAGGCCGTGGCCAAGATCGTTGGTCGTAATACTTCCTATGACCTTGCGGTACTTAAAGTTGATAGAACCGGTCTGCCGGCTGCGGTGCTCGGTGACTCAAGTGCCGTGCGCGTGGGAGAGGTTGCCATCGCAATCGGTGCCCCGCTGGGGCTCAATGGCACCGTTACTTCGGGAATCATTAGTTCGCTGGATCGCCCAGTAACGGCTGGCGGTAGCGGGGAGCTTGCCTTCATCAACGCCATTCAAACTGATGCAGCGATTAACCCCGGAAACTCCGGTGGCCCGTTACTAGATGCCAGAGGCCGCGTTATTGGGATCAATTCGGCGATCGCGACGCTGGCGGGAATCGTGGGTGGGGAGACGGGATCAATCGGCCTTGGGTTCGCCATCCCGATAAATACCGCGAAGAGAATTTCTGAAGAGCTGATTGCAACGGGTGAGTCGCAGACCCCCATCATTGGCGTCGTACTGAATACCGCTTATACGGGTGAGGGTGCCGAAATCCGTGAAATCACTCCTGGTGGCCCCGCCCAGAAAGCCGGCTTACGTGTTGGTGACGTGATTACCGGATTTAATGGCCGTCAAGTTGCCGACTCAACCGAATTGGTCGTCGCGATCCGCAGTTATGCCCCGGGTGAGCGGATTGAGATAATGGTGAACCGTAACGGAGCCGCATCAATGCTTCCGCTGACATTGGGTTCCTCAACCACGATCGGCTAGTGAGCTAGGCAACTCGTTGACGGTCGGGCGGTCGGACGGGGGCCCGGGACGCGCTCACGTTGTTCGGGTTAACCTAATGGCGTGTTTGATATTGGGATCGGGGAGATGATTGCCCTAGGCGTGCTCGGGCTTTTGATTTTCGGTCCGGAGAAGTTGCCTAGGGCCGCTGCCGATGCGGCAAAGTGGATCCGCCAAATCCGCGATATGGGGAGTTCGGCGCGCAGGGATCTTTCGCAGTCATCCGGCTTGGACTTTCAAGACACGATAAATACGGTGAAAAGTCTGGGCGAATACCACCCACGCAATCTTGCAGCCTCGTTGTTTTCCGACGACATCGCTTCGGAAAAAACCAAGCCGATATCAAAAACGGATAAGCCGGTATTTGACCCTGATGCGACTTAACTCTTAGCGTCGCGCTGGAGTGATGTTCAGGCTCATGCCGGCTAGACCGCGGGGCTTGGCGCTGAGTTGCACAGCGATAGCGTTCATCGCTACCGCGGCGTCGGATTGCGGGAATGCACTGACCAGCGGTTCGCCCGTGTCTCCACCTTCACGCAGGCGAACATCAAAAGGAATGTTGCCCAACAGCGGAATGGTAGTTCCGAGAGTTTTAGTGAGTCCGTCTGCAACCCTTTGACCACCGCCGGCGCCGAAAAGATCGATGGGCTCCCCGCAGTGTGGGCAAGGGAATGAACTCATGTTTTCGATGACGCCAAAAACTTTTTGATGTGTTTGCGAGGCAAGGGTGCCCGAACGAATGGCGACGTCTGCTGCGCCCTGTTGAGGCGTGGTGACCACGATGAGTTCAGCGTGGGGTAATAGTTGCGCGGTTGAAAGCGCGATGTCCCCGGTGCCCGGTGGCAGGTCAAGGAGAAGAAAGTCCAAGTCACCCCACCAGACGTCGGTGAGGAATTGCTCGAGCGCCCGGTGCAGCATCGGTCCGCGGAAAGCAACGGCCTGTTCAATCCCACCTGGCTTAAAGGACAGCATGGACATGACCCGCACGCCGTTTCCTTGCGGAGGCATGATCAAACCGTCCACCATCGTGGGTGGAGTCATCGCATTTAGAATCTTTGGAATCGAGTGGCCGTACACATCGGCGTCGAGTAGCCCGACGGTGTAACCCTGTTGAACCAGTGACACCGCGAGGTTTGCCGTTACCGAAGACTTACCGACCCCACCTTTGCCCGAGGCAATAGCAAAAATCTTGGTGAGAGATCCCGGTTTGTTGAACGGAATTTCCTTTTCGGCCCTGCCCCGCAGCGTCTCGCGCATTTTGCCACGTTGTTCATCAGACATGACATCAAGGTCAACCCGCACTTCCAGCACGCCGGGAACCTGCATAACCGCGTTGGTCACCCGTTCGGTGATCGTGGATTTCATGGGACATCCGGCGATCGTGAGGAAAATCCCGACCGCGACCAACCCGCCTTCGTGGAGTTCGACTCCCTTGACCATTCCGAGATCGGTGATGGGTCGGTTGATCTCCGGGTCATCAACGCCGGCAAGTGCTGCATTCACCGCCTCGAGGCTGATCTTGCTCTCGGAATTGTCGGACTCAGTGGGGGTGGAGGCCATGCTCTGATGGTATCGGGGACGATTGCTCTCGCACGCGGACCGGTGATTGCGCGCTTTCCATCCGATCGAGCCGATGATTTATTTCCTCCAGCAGATCACGCAATTCACCACGCAAATAGTCGCGGGTGGCCAGCTCACCCATGGCATCGCGGATGTCCGCGATCTCTCGGGCAAGGTAATCACTGTCAGCAAGAATTCGTTCATTGCGAGTCCGGTCTTCTTGAAACTGGACCCGGTCGCGGTCGGTTTGCCGATTTTGTGCCAGGAGAATTAAGGGTGCGGCGTACGAGGCTTGTAGTGAAAGCAGCAGCGTGAGAAAGATGAACGGGAAAACATCGGGCTTGAGATTAGCCGGTGCCAACACATTCCAGGCCACCCACGTAATAACGACTACGGTCATCCAGGCAATAAATGCCCACGACCCGATATAACGAGCAACCCGCTCAGACATTGCCCCAAAAAATTCTGGGTCGTAGGTTGGCCGACGGGCGAGGCCGCGCTCGAGCGGTTGATCAAGTCGCCGGTTACGCCGTGGATCTATTGGGGACTTAGCCATTGTTCACCGCCGGATCCTCATGGTCCCAACCGTCGGGAGCTTCGCGCCAACCCTGAGGCAGCATGTGGTCGACCAGGTCATCGAAGGTAACCGCCCCAACGAGTGAACCGGTTTCGTCAACAACCGGTAGCGCAACCAAGTTGTACGCTGCAAAACTTCGAGTCAAAACGGAGAGGGGTGTGTCAGGGCGCATCGGTTGTAGGGAAGTGTCAAGCAGGGCAGACACGAGTGAAGACGGTGGTTCGCGTAAGAGTCGCTGGAAATGACACACGCCCAAGTACTTACCCGTTGGGGTTTCCGTAGGTTGACGACACACATAAACCTGCGAAGCGAGTGCTGGTGAAAGATCGGGATTGCGGATTCGCGCGAGTGCGTCAGCGACAGTGTCGTCAGGCGCCAGCACAATTGGCTCACTGGTCATCATGCCGCCGGCAGAAAAATCGTCATAACTCAACAGGCGTCTGATGTCATTGGCTTCATCGGGCTCCATGCGGGTAAGGAGATCCTCGGCCCGCTCGGGGGCTAATTCGGAAATTAAGTCAGCGGCGTCATCGGGATCCATTTCTTCCAGAATATCTGCGGCCCTTTCGGCTTCAAGTGCTTCCAGAATCTCAACGCGATTCTGGTCGGTCATCTCTTCGAGTACGTCGGCTAAACGTTCATCGTCAAGTTCGCGGGCAATTTCTGTTCGACGCTTGGGGGTGAGTTCACGCAGCATGGACGCCACATCGGCTGGACGCAACGTCTCCATTGTGGCAAGTAACTGCTCGGCTGGCTGGTCGAGAACGGGTAGTGACATGTTGGTGACGTCATGCCAATCGACAATCAACTTTTCACCCCGCCGCCGGAAGCCACTCGTTGCTCGCCGCACAAAGAGTTGGTCAACGAGCCATTCCCGACCTCGTGATTGTTCAACACTGACGTCCAGGATCGTCACGGCTTCAGCTGAAGCGTGCAAGGCAACCGTCCGGTCGAGGAGTTCTGCGGTGACGAGAGTCTCGTTTTTACGCTGCTCGAATCGGCGAAGGTTCACTGTTCCCGTGACAATAATTTGCCCGGCATCAATGGTGGTGACCTTGGTCATGGGCACAAAAATCCGGCGTCGCGGGGGGATTTCAACCACCAGCCCGGTGAGGCGCGCGGGCAGGGTTCCCGTTCGCAATACAACGATTGCATCCCGTACTTTGCCCATGTGGTCACCTTTGGGGTCAAATACCCCGAGGCCGTTCAGCCGGGCGAGGAATACTCGTGGATTCGTGCTCACCTGCGCAGGGTACCGCTTAGCGCGCGGATAAAAAACAGGTCGGGCTGATCGCATGGGCACGAGGTCAATGGTGTTGGCTTCCCTTGTGAGTACCGCCGGGAACCAGGGGTCAGCCGGCAGTTCGGTGAACCTTGGACTGCCTCCAAAAGGCGATCTCGTAGCGCTAGCCGTTGCCATCGTCTTTATTGCACTCAGTGGGCCAGTGATCGCCGCAACGGCCGCCCCCGTCCTAGCAATTGCGTTTTGGCGTTGCCTCATCGGCAGTGGACTTACCGGACTGTGGGTTTGGTTCACCGACCGCGGATCCTTGCGTCGCCTGACCCCCAGGGAATGGCGACTAACGACAATTTCAGGGGTTTTTCTCGGGCTGCATTTTGCCACCTGGATCCCTTCCCTGATCTTCACTTCTGTGGCCGCATCAACCGCACTTGTCGCAACCCAACCGATCTGGGCCGCATTCATCGCAAGGGCCCGGGGGGTCCGCATGAGTAGAGGTTCGTGGATCGGAATCTGGATTGCACTTTCGGGAGTTTTGGTTTTGACCGGGGTCGACATTCGGACGGACTCCCGTCATTTAATTGGCGATGCACTTGCACTGGCTGGTGCGATTTTCGCTGCCGCGTACATGTCGGTGGGTGCCGAGGTTCGAAAGAGCGTGTCAACGGCAACCATGACTTTTCCACTTTATGGAATCGCGGCACTAACTATTTTGCCGCTCGTTTTTGTTTTCCAACAGGAGTTGGTCGGGTTTAATCTCAATGCGTGGCTGATGATTCTGGGAATTACTCTGGGAGCGCAGTTGCTCGGCCACACGTTAATGAACAAGGTGCTCGCCCGATCCTCGGCCACATTCGTTTCCCTCGCAATTTTATTTGAGATGCCCGGCGCGGCCATCGTCGCAGCGATCTGGTTGGGGCAAACCCCGCCTGTCGCAATTTACCCGGCTGCTGCATTGATCCTTGCTGGTGTAGTCGTGGTGATTAAGTCAAACCCAAAGAGTGAAACCCCGATGGAGACATCACCGATTTAGTTGTTCGGTTTCAGCGTTGCACTTTTGATTGCAGAACGCGCGAGAGTGGAATGAGAATCACCGCGGCAAAAACCGCGATGGAAATGCCCCAGGTAACGCTCACCGTGTCCGCAATCAGTCCGACCATAAATGGCGCGAAGACAAATCCGGCTCGCGAGATCCAACTCACCACGGTGATGGCAGTCTCGGGGCTGGTCCCTTTAACGCACGTTGCCGCGTGCATTGCAGCGGGAAAGAGCGTTGCGATACCAAGGCCCACCACAATGCAAGCACCAAGGTAGGCGTAAAAGTTTCCGGCCATCAAAGCTGCAGCGAGTGCTGCGGCAGTGACGGCCATACTGACTTGAGCTACGTGTCGCTCGCCGAAACGATTGACAAAACGATCGCCAACGAAACGACCAATTGTGAGTGCAATAGTGAATGCAACAACGCCAAGGCCAACCCGCGATCCGTCAACGCCGAGGTCGGTTAGGTAAATAGAAGACCAGCGTTGCGGGACATCTTCAACAATGACTGCCAGAACGGTCAACAGTCCTATTGCCGTGAGCATCGAGCCAATGTGAAATCGAGTCATTGATCCGGTGGGGGCTACCGAGCTGGGATCGATGCCGCGAAGATGATCGGCATGGATCTCTTCTGCTAGGTCAGCGTGGATGTCAACGTTATTGAGATTCGCAGGGAGCACCCAGCGAAATGTGGCTAGGACGCCGAGCAAGCCAATGATGGAGACAAAAAAGAGTGACCAGGTAAGTGAAAAATCCAGTGCGAGGGTGATTGCGCCGATGAGTGCACCAACGACTGTGCCCAGAGCCCAGAACGCGTGCATGTTGTTGATGATCGAGCGTTTGTAGAAGCGCTGGACGTGGAGCCCATGTGCGTTCTGGGCTGCGTCGAGCACCGAATCGACCGCGCCGATGGCAAAAATCACCACCCCCAGAATGAAAATACTGGGGGCTAATCCAACGAGTGGGAGGAGTGGAAGCATTAGGACCAGCGCGATCATGGAGAACTGCCCGCTGCCAAATTTACGCATCCCCGCCGCAGCGAATGGGCCGAAGAACAGCCCACCCGCCGCACCCGCGCCGAGTACTACGCCAAGGGCGAGGTCAGACATTTGCATCTGGCCCTGCAGGTCGGCTAGCCGTGGGGTGAGGGCGCTTAGAGCCATCCCGTTAAAGAAGAAAAGGAAAATTGTGGCGAATCGGGCATCGGTGAGAGCCTTCGGTGAAAGTTGGTTGTTGGACACACCCACAGCATAAGTGTGTCCTAGCCCACAGAGCTTTCTCCAAGCAAGATAAATCGTGGCTCGCTAACATACGGCTATGTCTATGACCACACCGACGCCGACGCCGTCGTCGAAAACTGAGCGAGCACTGCGCCCTCGTCGCTCTAACCTCGCCGTCCCCGGAAGTAGCGAGAAGATGCTCGACAAAGCGCGATCGCTGCCGGTTGACCAAGTCTTCATGGACATCGAGGACGCTGTTGCACCACTGGCCAAACCGCAGGCCCGCAAGAATATCGTCAATGCGCTCAATGAGGGCGGATACGACGGAAAGATTCGCTCGGTTCGGGTTAACGACTGGACAACTCAATGGACCTACGCGGACGTGATCGAAGTTGTTGAAGGAGCGGGTGCCAACCTCGACGCCATCATGTTGCCCAAAGTGCAGACCGCTGACCAGATCATTGCTCTTGATCTGCTCCTCACTCAACTGGAAAAATCAAATGGGCTTGACGTTGGACGCATCGGCATCGAAGCCCAAATTGAAAACGCACTGGGCCTGATTAACGTTGACGCAATCGCCCAAGCCAGCCCTCGGGTTGAAACCATTATTTTCGGACCAGCCGACTTCATGGCCAGTATCAACATGAAATCCCTCGTCGTCGGTGAACAACCCCCGGGTTATGACACCGGAGATGCCTACCACTACATCTTGATGCGCATCTTGATGGCGGCCCGCGCCTTTAACAAGCAAGCAATTGACGGTCCCTACCTGCAAATCAAGGACGTCGAAGGGTTCCGTCGGGTTGCGGCGCGGTCAGCAGCATTGGGATTCGACGGTAAGTGGGCACTGCACCCTGGTCAGGTTGACGCAGCCAATGAAATCTACTCACCCGATCAATCCGATTACGACCACGCGGAAATGATCTTGGACGCTTACGATTACTTCACTTCGGCACGTGGCGGCGCAAAAGGCGCGGCAATGCTCGGTGATGAAATGATCGACGAAGCATCACGCAAAATGGCATTGGTCATGTCCGCCAAAGGCAGAGCGGCCGGCCTTGCTCGAACCCAACAATTTACCGCACCTGAATAACTGAAATAACTGAAATAACTGAATTAACCGAAATAACCGGAATAGAGGACTCTCATGACACGATTGGCATACACCGAAGGCCTGAATGATATTCAGACGGAAATCCTGAGTGCTGTTCGCGACTTCGTCAATAATGAAATTATTCCGGTAGCCAATGAACTTGAACACGCTGACGAGTATCCGAAGGCCATCGTTGATGGCTTGAAGGATCTTGGTGTATTCGGACTCATGATCCCAGAGGAGTATGGCGGACTGGGCGAGTCGTTGCTCACCTACGCGTTGGTCGTGGAAGAAATTGCCCGTGGCTGGATGAGTGTCAGTGGAGTCATTAATACCCACTTCATTGTTGCTTACATGCTGATGCATCATGGAACTCCCGAACAGAAAGAGAAATACCTGCCCCGCATGTCAACCGGAGAAGTTCGCGGAGCTTTCAGCATGAGTGAGCCCGGGTGCGGATCCGATGTGGCAGCAATCACCTCAAAAGGTGTGAAGAACGAAGATGGCTACTCGCTGACCGGCCAGAAAATGTGGGTCTCCAATGGCGCCTCCTCGACGTTGGTTGCCGTTCTGGTGCGCACCGATGACGCTGCACCCGCGGATTCAAGTGTTTACAAGCGCATGTCAACTTTCTTGGTTGAAAAAGCAGAAGGCTTCGGTGAGGTTCGAAAAGGTCTCTCAATCCCGGGCAAAATCGAGAAAATGGGCTACAAGGGCGTCGATACCACCGAGCTGATCATGGACAATCTGCAACTCTCGAACGATGACCTACTCGGTGGGGAGCCGGGCAAGGGCTTTTATCAAATGATGGACGGTGTTGAAGTTGGCCGGGTCAATGTGGCGGCCCGTGCCTGTGGCGTTTCTATTCGCGCATTTGAACTCGGAATCGAATACGCCCAAGTGCGCGAAACATTTGGGAAGGCGATCGTCCACCACCAAGCAGTTGCCTTCCGTCTGGCGGACATGGCAACGAAAGTTGAAGCAGCCCATCAAATGATGGTGATGGCAGCCCGTCTCAAAGACAGTGGCGCGCGCAACGACCTCGAGTCAGGAATGGCCAAGTTATTAGCGAGCGAGTACTGCAAGGAAGTAGTTGAAGACTCATTCCGGATTCACGGTGGCTACGGCTATTCAAAGGAATACGAAATTGAACGGCTTTACCGCGAAGCACCAATGCTGATGATCGGCGAAGGTACCGCCGATATTCAAAAGATGATTATTGCCCGGCGGATGCTGGAGGAGTACAAAATCAAGAGTTAGTCGGCAACGTTGGCCCACACGACAACGCGTGAATCTACAATGTCCCAACCCCACGCTGAACTCATCGCTTCAACGATCTGTAGTCCCCGTCCCCGCTCGGCAAGTTTGTTCGAGGTGAAAGCAAGGCTGAGGTTGGGTTCCTCGGCCGATAGGTCGTAGTCATTGGTTACGCATAGCCGGAACTCCGACGAACCCACGCTGGCGAGGGCGATGGACATGTCACCAACCCCATGGGTGAACGCGTTCGTTACCAGTTCGGAGGCAATGAGTCCCAGTGAGTCCAATGCGGGTGAATTCGGAATCGAGTCTTCTAGGAACTCACGCGCGAGGCGCGCGCACTCGCGAGTGCGCGGAAGTTCACGTGAGAAATCAGGCTCCGTCACTACTACGAGTCCGACGACGTTCACGACTCTTACCTGCTGGGACTTTTTTGGGTACGTCACTTTCTGGTGAGCGGGCCGAAGGCCTACTCCCGGACGGTTTACTGCCGGACGACTTACTCCCAGAAGGCTTAGTTCCCGACGGCTTGCGCGTGGGGGCCTTTTGCTGCGGCGACTTTCCGCCAAGATCCTCGAGTGTTTCAGCGCCAAGGCCAGCCCGAATTTGATCACCTTTGGCCAATCGTCCGACGGCGTCCCGGGGAATACCAAGGCCGGTGTAGACGTGATCACTTGTTGAGTACGTTTCAATCGGATCTTTGAACGGCAGTTTGAGCGCACGGTCAATCATTTGCCAACGGGCAACGTCTTCCCAGTCGACAAGAGTTACCGCAACACCCGAGTTACCGGCTCGGCCGGTACGACCGACTCGATGCAGATAAGCCTTCTCATCTTCTGGGCACTCGTAGTTGATCACGTGTGTCACGCCGTCAACGTCGATTCCACGGGCGGCAACATCAGTTGCAACGAGAATGTCGATCTTGCCAGCGCGGAATGCGCGAAGTGCCTGCTCGCGCGCTCCTTGACCCAGGTCACCATGAACGGTCCCCACGGCAAATCCGCGTTCGGTTAGTTCATCGTAAATCTTCTGCGCTTTTCTTTTTGTTCTCGTAAAGATCATGACGAGTCCACGGCCCTCTGCCTGCATGATTTTTGCAACGAGCTCAATCTTGTCCATCGGGTGAGCCCGCCAGACGTGCTGTTCAATTGAGTCAACGGTCGCGCTTTCATCGTTTGGATCACTCGCACGAATATGTGTTGGCTGGGTCATGTACCGACGAGCGAGGTTCACAATCTGACCAGGCATCGTTGCTGAAAACAACATGGTTTGGCGTTCCGTGGGAAGCATTGCGACGATTCGTTCAACGTCGGGCAGGAAGCCCATGTCGAGCATTTCATCTGCTTCATCCATGACCAGGACCCGGACGCTGCTCAAATCAAGATTGCGGCGATTTGCCAGATCAAGGATTCGCCCGGGGGTTCCAACGACAACGTCGATCCCGGATTTGAGGGCATCGATCTGGGGTTCAATTGCCCTGCCCCCGTACACGGCTAGCACTCGAACTCCAAGGTCCTTGCCAGCAATGGTGAGATCCGAGGCAACCTGGGATGCAAGTTCACGGGTTGGACAGACGACGAGTGCTTGTGGTGTTACTCCACCCGGAATTTGCATGCGTTGCAATAACGGAACTCCAAAACCGAGTGTTTTTCCGGTTCCCGTTTTGGCTTGGCCAATGATGTCGCGGCCGTCCAGGGCCATGGACATGCACATTTCTTGAATCGGGAAGGCAAAGTCAATGCCTTTAGCTGAGAGCGCGGAAACAATTTTGGGGTGCGCGCCGAGTTCGGCAAATGATTTGGCCGGGGCGGGGGTGTATTCAGCCGGATTTTCCGGCGGGCTTTCGATCGTGGTTGACAGGAGAACTCCAGGGTTAATGAGGCGGAAAGCGCCCGCTTCGGGGATCCTGAGCGAATGGCTCATTGGTCTTATGGTACCCCGATATCCTTGTGGTGCTTGGCTAGCCCTAGGCAAGCGCGATACCCACACGCGAGCGGAGTTGATTGGGCCAGATGACCCATGAGTCGGTTGGACACGAGTTGACCAATGATCCCAATTATCAAGCGGCGGTCATCGACCTTCTCGCGCTGCTCGCTGTCAGCGAATTGACCGCATTTGAGCGAATGGCGGCAGATGCTGTTTTGGCGCCGTCCTTTGCGGACAAAGCAGCCATGGGGGAGTTGGCCACAACCGAATTTAAGCACTTCATTGCCCTGCGTAATCGACTCGTTGAACTGGGAGCGGACCCCGAAACATCGATGGAACCTTTCCGGCAAACCCTGGAAGATTTTCATGCAATGACCAAGCCAACCGATTGGCTCGAAGGCCTCATGAAAGCCTTTGTCGGTGATGGAATCGCCTTAGATTTCTACCGAGAGATTTCTTCCTACGTCGACCCGCGGACCCGTGAGCTCGTCGTGGAAGTCTGCGACGACCTCTCCCAAGCGGCCTACGTTGTTGAACGCATTCGAGCCGCTATTGAAGAAGACCCCAAAGTGGCCGGGCGGCTGGCGCTGTGGGGACGCCGGCTCGTCGGTGAAGCCCTATCCCAAGCGCAACGTGTCGCCGCAGATCGCGATGCGCTGGCCGCTCTGATCATTGGGGGGGTCGATCGGCCAGGCGCTGATCTCGCCGAAATTGGTCGCATGTTGGCGCGACTAACGGACGCGCACTCCAAGCGCATGGCCGATCTTGGACTTGCCGCCTAACAGTTATTTGCCGAATCCAACACGACGACCGGTTGCAGGTCCGAGATCAACGTAAGCGATTTTGCTGGCGGGTACGAGAACAACCCGACCTTTGGTATCGGTCAAACTCAATAATCCGTTGGAGTTGATTGCTTCGGTGACCTGCTGAGAAATCGCTTCCGCGCTCTCCTCGGACTCGAGTGAGATTTCGCGGGCGATGTGTTGCACTCCAATTGTGATGTCCATGTCATACCTTTCCTACTGTTGTTGACGAGTCGTTCGGGTGGATTTATCAGGTTCGTTCATTGGGGCGGATGCGAGAGGGGGAACCCGCTGATCCCGCGCCACGAGAGTAGCGACACTAATTCGGCGGCATCGCCTCTGGGAAGGGTGGGATCACGCAACCAACTGGTGGCCGCAACCTGGGCCATGCCGTGCAGTCCAGCTCCCAGCAGGGTTGCCTGACTCTCACTTAGACCGGTGTCTTCCTTGATCACGGCTGCAATACTTTTAATCACCTCTCGCTCAAGACGTTCAAGCCGGGCGCGGACCTCCGGTTCGTTGGTGAGATCGGATTCAAAAACCAGTCGGTAAGCGTCTTGGGGGTCGTCAACAAATTCAAAATAGGTTTGGACTGTCGCGATCACGCGCAACTTATTGTCGGTGATGTCTCGCAGTGATGCATCTGATTTGGCGAGTAGATCGTCGATGCCAGCGTCAAGTAGCGCCAAATATAAATCCAATTTGCTGGGAAAATGCTGGTAGAGCAACGGTTTAGAAACCCCGGCCGTGTCAGCAATTATTTCCATGCTTGCGGTGTGGTACCCCTGCTCAACAAAGACCGATCGCGCAACCGCCATTAACTGTTCCCGGCGTTCGGCTTTGGGTAGGCGTCCGGTCCGCGAGCCCGCTTCCTCCATCGACGCCGTTAAAACCATGTGGTCAGTCTACGTCGCACGTAATTTTATTTATCGCGTACGCTTTGAGCATGCTGTCTCCGATCTCCCCACGCGTGGAGGCGCCGCACGCTTACGGCCGCAGCATAGAGTTTCTCTCAAAGCGAACGATCTCCTATCGCACAACCGTGAAGGACGGCACATCCCCGGATCGCGTCGGTGTTTTTCTGCACGGGTTAGGTGGGTCTGCCCTTAATTGGACGGATCTGATGCTGGCCCTGGAATCGCAACTTACCGGCTACGCGGTCGATCTCCCCGGATTTGGTATGTCGCCGCCTCCGCGTGACGGTGATTACACCCCTTCCGGCCATGCGCGGGCAGTAGCCGAGTTCATTTTGGCTAAAGATTTGGGCCCGGTTGACCTTTTCGGGAACTCACTCGGCGGCGCCATTGCGCTGCAACTGGCCGCTCGCAGACCCGAAATGGTGCGTTCACTCACCTTGATTTCGCCAGCGTTCCCGAGTCTTTACGCCACCAAGGGAAATGTTCACTTGCCGGCAATTGCTCTCCCCGGGGTTGGCGAGAAATTGATCCCAAAATATTTTGAGACATCGGCGGAGGATCGAGTTCAGGCCACAATTGACGGTCTCACCGCCAAACCGGAACAGTTCTCCAAAATTCGAATTGCTGAAGCCGTCCAAGAAGTCAAAGAGTGCGACCACTTCACCTATAACACCGACGCGTTCCTGCGATCACTTCGCGGCTTACTTAAAACAAACACCGATCTGACCGGTGCTGACCGCCCGTGGAAACTTGCCGAGCGAGTGAGCGCACCGACACTGGGGATTTATGGTCGAAAAGATGTGTTGGTGAGTGCAAAAACAGCACATCGACTTACCAAAAGTTTTCCAAACGCCCACGTTGTCGTGCTCCCCGATACCGGTCACATGGCCCAGTCCGAGCACCCCGAACTGGTAAAAGCAGCATGGGACCGCTTCCTCCTTTAATTGAGTTATCCACAGATCCAAATCACCCCTGTCTTTAATGACCCGAACCGACTTACCCTGAACGTGCGCCTAGGAGCAGCGAAAACGCGCATTAGTTAAAGGGGAAGTCATGGATTCGGTACACGTTGAGTCGCGGGTCCGGGAGCAAATTCGGACCCTTGATCTAGATCCGGTGCGTGACAGTGTGCGGGTACTTCACTTAATCCAAGAAAGTGTGTCTGACCTGTTTGCGGGTGGATCGATGATCGACGTTCCCGCTTTGGTATTGGAAGTGCACCATCAAATTTCTGGTTATGGACCACTGCAAAAGTTTTTCGATGATCCAACGGTTGAAGAAATCTGGATCAATGAACCAAGTCGAGTTTTTATCGCTCGAGGTGGTCGAAGTGAATTAACCGGAATTATTTTGACTCCTGAGCAGGTGCGCGATCTTGTTGAGCGGATGCTCCGAACTTCCGGTCGGCGCCTTGACCTTTCTCAACCCTTTGTTGACGCGGTGCTCCTAGATGGAAGTCGGCTACATGTCGTGATTCCGGAAGTTACCCAGAAGCACTGGTCGGTCAATATTCGTCGTTTCGTGGTTCGGCCGAAAACTATTTTTGACCTGATCAACTTGGGAACTCTCAACCAGCAAGCGGCAACATTTCTGGACGCCGCGGTTAAATGCGGACTCAACATTGTGGTGGCTGGTGGGACCCAATCTGGCAAAACGACGTTACTGAATGCGCTTTTGGGGTGTGTTCCCCACCATGAACGGGTCATCAGTTGTGAGGAAGTATTTGAAATAAAAATTGATCACCCGGACTGGGTCGCTATGCAGACGCGAGATGCCAGTTTGGAAGGCACGGGTGAAATCCCGCTCCGCCGACTCGTACGTGAAGCACTCCGGATGCGACCGACCCGGCTGATTGTCGGTGAAGTTCGCCAAGGCGAGTCCCTTGATCTACTCATCGCGATGAACTCTGGAATGCCTTCCCTATCCACATTACATGCAAATAGCGCGCGTGAAGCTGTCACTAAACTTTGCACACTTCCGCTCCTGGCCGGGGCTAATATCCCCGGTGACTTTGTTGTGCCAACTGTCGCGGGCGCTGTTGATGTGGTGATTCATGCGGCCAGTGATCCAAGTGGTCAGCGTCGAATCACCGAAATAGCGGGACTCACCGGTCGTGTTGAAAACAATATTGTTGAGATGAGCACGATTTTTAAAGATGACGGTGCAGGGCTGACCCGAAAAGGTGGTTACCCGCCGCACCCCGAAAGATTCATTGCCCACGGATTTGACCTGGCCAGCATTCTGCATGCGCCAAACCCGTTGCAAGGTGTTGCCTAATGGGTGCCGTGCTCGGCTTATGTGTCGGAATTGGTGTCGTCTTGATTCTTCTGTCAATAAGTGGCAACCGCCAGGTCCTCTCGACTAAGGAAAGTTATGTGGGAACGCTGGTCAAGGCGGCCGGAATGCCCAATGTCACCGCCCGGACTGTTTACTCGACCATGGCAATTGCGGCGTTGGCCACCGGGTCTATCGCAATCATCGTCACCTCAATCCCCATCGTGGCCCTAATGGGTGCCGTCGGTGCCAGTTTCATGCCAATCATGCGTCTCAAGCGACGCGCCAAAGTGAGGTCAAAAGCACTGCGCACGAGTTGGCCCGACGCGGTTGACTCGTTGGCCTCCTCGGTTCGAGCCGGGATGTCACTCCCCGAAGCGGTTGCCGACCTATCCAGAAATGGACCGGTGTCGTTGCGTTATGCGTTCGCCCACTTCTCGGACTATTACCGTTCAACCGGTTCATTTGGTCAAGCGCTAAATGCTTTGCAAGAGCGCCTCGGTGATCCTGTCGCCGATCGGGTTATTTCCGCGCTGCGTATTGCCCATGAAGTTGGTGGAACAGATCTTGGACACGTTTTGCGAACGCTGAGCGCACTTCTGCGAGGTGATGCCCTCACACGTGGTGACATTGAAGCACGACAAAGTTGGACGATCGCTGCCGCGCGAATGTCCATAGCTGCTCCTTGGCTTACCTTGGCGATGTTGTGTACCCGGCCAGATGCTGTTACCGCATTTCGCACCGGTCTTGGCGCAATCGTGCTACTCGGCGCCGCGGCCGTCTCGTTTATCGCCTACCGAATCATGTTGCGCATTGGAGCTTTGCCGACCGAATCTCGGGTTGTCTTCGAGGTGCCGGCATGAGCACCCCAGTTCTTGGCGCGCTCATCGGACTCGTAGCGGCAAGCGGAGCCTTGGTCGCGATCGGGCGCTATCGAGTGATGACCCCCATCACCATTTCGGCGCGAGTGGTGTGCGCTTCCCGGGGAATAATTCCGCAACTCAACGTGCTTACCCCAACGGAAAATCAGTCTGGAGCGTTGTCTTCCTTGCGCGAATTGCTGAGCCCACAAGCGACATGGATTTCTCGTTTTGGCAACACGGACAAACTTATGGAGAGATTACAAAAGGCCGGCAGATCAACCGGGGATCGCAATGCCGACCTTGCTCGCTTCCGTTGGGAGCAAATAACGTGGGCGGCGTTGGGTTTGATCCTAGGAATAGTGATCGGCATGTGGGCAATTGCCCGGGGCTCCAATCCGATCGCCCTTGCAATTACGACAGCCCTTGGGGTTGGCATCGGTTTTGTCCTGCACGACACACATACATCTGGACGTGGCAAGAAGCGGGTGCAGCGAATTGATGCCCAGTTTCCTGACCTTGCTGAATTACTCGCCTTCTCCGTTACCGCGGGTGAGACTTCCATCGCCGCGTTAACCCGGATCGCACACCTCGGCAACGGCGACCTCGCACATGAATTACAAACCTGCGTCGCCGACATTAAAGCTGGGAGTTCTTTCACCGATGCTCTGCTCACGATGTCTGAGCGCACGGGATCGCGCTCAATTGAACGGTTTGTTTCCGGCTTGGTCATAGCCATTGAACGTGGAACCCCATTGAGTGGTGTTTTACGGGCCCAGGCTGCCGATACGAGGAATGAACAGCGACAGCACCTCATTGAATTGGCGGGAAAGAAAGACGTGGCCATGTTGGTACCCGTTGTCTTTTTCATTCTGCCCACGGTGATTGTGATTGCGCTTTTTCCGGCAATGCGAGGCCTTGAAGTACTTCTTCCATAAAAACAAAAAATGTACAACGAAAGAAAGGTATGGCATGAAAATCGAATTGATGCTGGGAAAGCTATTTACCAAGTTGGCCAATGACCAGGGTGATGTCCCCGGTTGGGTTCTGGTCGCAGTGATGACAGCAGGACTTGTCACGGCAATTTGGCTCATTGCTGATGACCAACTCACTGGAATCCTTGATCGAGCGATCTCGAGTGTCTCCGCATAATTGGCGACAGCGGTTCACGCGTGAAAACGGGAATGCAAGTGTTGAATTTGCGCTGGTTGCCCCCTTACTCATGTTGGTTGCCTTGGCGGTACTCCAATTAATGCTGGCGATTCATGTTCGAACCGTTATTACCAGTGCCGCAATCGAAGGTGCTCGGGTTGCGGCACTGGTCGACGGAGATCTCGACCGCGCGGAATCACGCACCAGGTCAATATTGGAAAACAACATCGCGGGAACAGCCGTTGAAAGCATTAGTGCATCGCGCGTCAGCGAAGGAGACAACGAAATGTTCGCGGTCGTCGTGGAAACAGAACTTCCGCTGATTGGCTTTTACGGCCCAACCTCAATGAAACTCACCGGCCATGCACTGGCGGAGTAGCAGCGATCGCGGCAGCGCCTCAATTGAATTCATTGTGGTGGGAGTGGCAATTATCTTGCCCCTTATCTACATAGCGATCACCGTGCTTACTCTCAACGCTGCCCAATTCGCGGCCAATCAGGCAGCGAGGGAGGGTGTGCGGGCATTTGTTACCAGCATGAGTAACTCATTGGGTAATCACCGAGCAAGCATCGCCGCGAATCAGGCGTTTGCCGACTACGGTCTCACCGAATCACAACCGCATCTGTCAATCACCTGCGATCACCTGTCCTGCCTGACTCCCGGCGGGAAAGTGTCCGTGGAAATCACCACGCAAGTGCCGTTGCCATTTATTCCCCGCTGGGGGTCACAAAACCCGGTCACAATGCCGATCAGCTCACAAGCGACCCTGCTGGTCGACCAATACCGCGAAGCGGGAAATTCGTGAAGAGAGAGGAAGGAAGCATCATGTTGCTGGGGATCGGCATGATCGGTGTGTGCCTTTTGGCTCTCGCCGTCATTTCCGACAGCGCCAGCGCATTTATTCAACAGCGTGAGCTGCAATCAATCGCCGACTCCATCGCTTTGGCCGGAGCCCAAGGAATAGACCTGCAGGAGTACTACCAGACCGGGGCAACCCAATCCACCAGGCTGAACTCGGCTCAAGTCCAAGATATTGCCAGAACACACGCCAACGCTATGACCGCCGATTCAGATATTGACCTCATCAACCTCGGGATCGAACCCGACGGGAAGTCCGTAATGGTCACCTTGAGTGCACCATTACGCCTGACATTTTTTGACGCCTTGCCATTTGATCCTGTGGAAGTGAGTGCCTCGGCGAGGTTGGACTACGCCCCATAAGACCAAGATGAGCGGCCAACTCGTAAAGTTGGGTGGTGCCCTCACTTGACATTGCGGAACGACTAAATGAACTGGCAACCAAAGTGAGCAGTATCGGTACGGTACTCGATGTTGATCGAATGAAAGTACGAATCACCGAGCTTGAAGCCCAAGCATCCGTCCCCAATTTGTGGGACGACCAGGCATATGCGCAGAAGATCACCTCGAAGTTGTCCACCATCCAAGGCGAATTACGCAAGTTCGAGGCTGTTCAAAGGAGAGACGCAGACCTGCCGGTGCTTTTTGAACTGGCTGAAGACGCGGGTGACCAAGCATCTCTGGACGAGGCAATCAAGGAACTAAAAGCCTTGGAAGCGGTGGTGAGTGAACTTGAAATTCGTACGCTGCTTTCAGGGGAATACGACGAACGCGAAGCGCTGATCACGATTCGTTCGGGCGCCGGCGGCGTGGACGCCGCGGACTGGGCCGAGATGCTGCTGCGCATGTACATCCGCTATTGCGAGCGCCACGGCTGGACGTACGAGGTCTACGACACCTCCTACGCCGAAGAAGCCGGCATCAAATCCGCAACATTTGCCGTGAAGGCCCCTTACGCCTACGGGACCCTCTCAGTTGAACAAGGCACCCACCGATTGGTGCGCATCTCACCATTTGATAACCAAAGCCGACGACAAACCTCATTCGCCGACGTTGAAGTAATCCCCGTGTTGGAGCAGGCCGAGAGTGTCGACATTCCCGACGACGACCTGCGGGTTGACGTGTACCGGTCAAGTGGCCCCGGTGGACAGGGTGTGAATACCACCGACTCTGCCGTGCGGCTGACCCATCTTCCCACCGGAATAGTCGTGTCCTGTCAAAATGAACGCTCGCAAATACAGAATAAGGCGACCGCCATGGTCGTCCTGCAGGCCAAGCTCCTCGCGGCCCAGCGCCAGGCCGAACGGGCCAAAATGGACGCCCTCAAAGACGACTCCGGTGGCTCATGGGGTAATCAGATGCGCTCCTATGTCCTGCACCCGTATCAGATGGTGAAGGACCTGCGAACCAATGAGGAAACGGGCAATACCGGAGCGGTGCTCGACGGGGAAATTGATGAGTTGGTTCAGGCGGGAATAAGGTGGCGGAAGACCAATTCGGCCACGTCGTGATCACCGGTTTCGACCCCGTCCGCTTAGACTGCTAGGCAGTAACCCGAAGGCTTCCCGACTGAAACGGAGTACTGCGCAGTGATCCTGTTCGATACCGTGACCAAGCTGTACCCGAGTCAAACCCGGCCAGCACTAGAAGAAGCATCCCTTGAAATCGAAAAAGGCGAGTTCGTCTTCTTGGTTGGTCCCTCTGGCTCGGGAAAGTCCACCTTTCTTCGCTTGGTGCTCCGCGAGGAACGACCCACCGCCGGAAACGTCTGGGTTCTGGGTAAAGACCTCAGTCGTCTTTCGAACTGGAAAATACCCACATTGCGTCGCGAGATTGGCACGGTATTCCAGGACTTCCGGTTGCTGCCCAACAAAAGTGTGTTTGAAAACGTGGCATTCGCCCTCGAGGTAATCGGAAAACCAAAAGCTCAGATAAAAAAAGTGGTTCCTGAAGTGCTCGAAGTTGTCGGCCTTGAAGGTAAAGAGCAGCGTCGCCCCGACGAACTTTCCGGTGGCGAACAGCAGCGAGTGGCGATTGCCCGCGCATTTGTCAACCGCCCCAAATTGCTGATCGCCGACGAACCAACCGGAAACCTTGACCCGGGAACCTCCGTGGGAATCATGAAACTCCTTGACCGAATCAACAGGTTGGGAACGACCGTTGTTATGTCAACCCATGACGCCCAAATTGTCGATCAGATGCGCCGCCGGGTGGTTGAACTTGACAATGGCCGTGTGGTTCGAGACCAGTCGCGCGGCGTTTACGGATACGCCCGCTGATGCGCGCTCAATTTGTTGCTAGTGAAGTTGGGAACGGGCTTCGCCGAAATTTAACCATGACCTTGGCCGTGATTATCACGGTCGCTGTCTCACTCACCCTGTTCGGTGTGAGTTTGCTCGTACGCGCACAGGTCGACACCATGAAGGATTTTTGGTATGACAAGGTGGAAGTTTCCATCTTCCTATGCGCCAAGGGCAGCGACACACCATCGTGTGCCGGTGGCGCGGTGACGGCTGCGCAGCGCGATCAGATTGAAGCGGACCTCGAGTCCTTGCGTCCATTGGTCCAAGACATCTACTACGAATCACAAGCCGAGGCTTTCATCCGCTTCCAGGAACAGTTCGCCAACTCGCCCATTGTTGACAGCGTCAATGAAAGCGCCCTGCCCGAGTCCTTTCGAGTCAAGCTCGATGATCCAACCCAGTACGACGTCGTTGCTTCAGCATTTGCAGGTAGGCCAGGAATCGAGCAGGTCAACGATCAACGACAAGTTCTCGACAAATTCTTCCGATTACTGGGAGGACTCCAAGCAATCGCATTGATCATTGCCGTTGTCATGTTGATTGTTACCGTTTTGCTGGTTGTCAACACCATGCGCGTAGCCGCTTTCAGTCGGCGTCGCGAAACGGGCATTATGCGTTTGGTTGGCGCAAGCAACCTTTACATCCAACTGCCGTTTCTACTGGAGGCTGCAGTCTCGGCCGGCATTGGAGCGATCCTCGCTGTCGGTGGATTGATTCTGGCAAAAGCGGTTGTGATTGATCAGATCCTGGCCCCGTCATTCCAGTTCACCGCATTTGTTGGCTGGGATGCGGTAGCGGGAATCGCCCCCATCCTGATTGTGGTTGGGATCGCTCTTTCTGGTGTCGCTGCCTTCTTTACCCTCAGGAAGTACTTGAGGGTTTAGTCCGTAAACACGCCAGCCGAACCGGTGAAGAACCATCAATCCGGGTTTATTCTGCTCACGTGGTTCCCTCCCGCACCGGCATTGCCGTGTCCCTTGCATGCGTTCTCATGGTCGGTACTTGTCTCGCGTCACCCATGCAGGCCGCTGACCTCAACGAGATAAAAAGCGATCAGCGTCAGGTTCAATCAAGTCTGGCATCCACCACGCAGGCGCTGGGTAAGGCAAACACTAAATTGCAAAAAGCGCTCGGCGCCGCAACCGCCGCCCAACGATTGCTGGAGGAAGCGAAACTACAAAAGAAATCAGCATTGCGTGAATCCAAGCGAGCAGAAGCACTCGCGGATTCTGTAAGAATTGATTCCGAGTACGCCAAGAGTGCATTGATTCTGGGAACCCGAGCCCTGACTCGACTGAACCGACTGTTGGAGCACCAACGTGGTGACATGGATGACGTGGCCCGTGCTGTTTACCAAGAAGGTCCGTTAAGTGAAGTAACCGTTCTCATGTCCGCGCAGGATCCTGCAGACTTCACCGCTGCAATGGCAGCCGTCAACTACGTTAGTCGTGAACAACAAAGCATGGAGCGCACAATTCTGGCATCGAGCGCGGACGCCACAATGCAAGAAGTGAAACTCAACTTACTTTCCGAAAAAGCATCAACGGCTAAATCAAAATCTGACCGTGAGAACGTTAATGCCCAGCGGGCACTTCAATCAGCCAAAGAAAAACAACAAGTCGTTTCGCAGGTACGCACAGAGAAACGGCAGGCGGTTCAAGCCGCCACGGTCTTTAAAGGGAAAATCAAGAATCGTTATGAGCGACTCAAGGGGGAGGAACGCAAACTCGAGGCCGCAGCAAAGAAGGCGGTTGCCGCCGCAAAGAAAGCGGCAGCACGTGCAACCGCAGCTCAAACCAATCAAGCCCAGACGGGCCAATCACCGAAAGGATCACTGACCTGGCCGCTTCCCGGTTATTCAAAAGGAGGGGGCGTAGGCCCTCGCATTCACCCAATCTACGGTTATAACTCTTGTCACACGGGGATTGATATCGGCGCCCCTTCCGGGACTAGGGTCATCTCGGCCAAGGCTGGATCCGTTGCGGCAATCACACGTCGCGGACCGTATGGCAATGCCGTGCTGCTCGTTCACGCTGATGGCCTGACGACCTTTTACGCCCACCTTTCTTCGGCCAGTGTCAGGGTTGGTCAGAGTATTAACTCCGGCCAAGAGGTAGGCAAGGTTGGCTCAACCGGCTGGTCGACCGGACCACATCTGCATTTTGAGACCCGAGTAAACGGAACGGCGTATGATCCCATGGGTTGGTTCGGGCA
>Ga0105054_10003556_pt1 | contig 24059 bp, 15 predicted proteins | sample BON02_FD_78091 | JGI IMG/M metagenome (GOLD analysis project Ga0105054, IMG submission 78091) | Freshwater microbial communities from Lake Bonney liftoff mats and glacier meltwater in Antarctica - BON-02 (megahit assembly) | ecosystem: Environmental > Aquatic > Freshwater > Ice > Glacier...
GACTTGCCTTCTATTGATAATCCCTGGGAATGGTCTCATCCCAACTTCTTTCACGAATCACCACACCGTTTTCCTTCAAGCGGCGTATAAACGTCAGGTGAAAATTCTCCAGGTCACTGCTGAACTCAACTTCCGCCTCCAGGCGTACGCTGCGATCATCCATTTTGATTTGCAACGCATACACGCCCTTTGCCGATGTGTTTTCAGGGTTGTTGTCCGAGGTTTTGTGCTCGATACGTTCTTCAAATGTTTCAACGCCCCATGGATAACGCGTGCCGCCGGAGTTGCTTGCAACGGCGGTAGCTGCACCGTTCCTCGGATCCCTGTCAACCGACGAAATCTCACCGTAACCCGATACAGTGCCTGAATCAATGGATTCATAACCGGGCAGTGCAGGCGTCACTACAGGCTCCCTGAACACGGCTTCATTCCATTCTCCGGTGGGGATAAGCGGCAGTTCGAGACGGGCACCCTTCTCCCCGCCAAGAGCAAGCGTGGTTGTCATGGGGTATGGCGTTGGCCACATCATCGGCCATTGCGCATTGCTGATTGCAAACCTGATGCGGTGGCCCTTGGGAAATACCCAGGAGGTGAAGTGCATCTCGATATCCAGCGGAAACTCTTTTCCGGGTTCAAGTGCGCTTGGTTCACGCGCGGAAATTCGATGGCTACCATTGAAGCCTGCTCCGCTCACCTGGGTGACACTGCCATCGGGAGCAACATCTGAAACACGTACATACCAGTTGGCTTGCGGTGCGTCCGCAGATACCCTGAGCAAAGCCCGCGGGAATCCCAGTATTTCCATCTCGTCGGTGAGTGGATCGCTGTCGTATACCAGGCTGAATGCATCCGTGGGACGCTGGTCGTGCGCGATACTCCCCCACCACATGACCGGCCCGCCGGCTTCAACACCGTTTGATGCTTTGTAGCGCAACTGGTGTGTTGTCGGTTTTGCGGTACTGCCTACGAGTGTGTGATTGTCCTGCGCGAAAAGCGTGAACGGGCGGCTCCTGTCTATCGGCCAACCGGATTCCCAGCGCCATTTGCCAGGTGCAACAGCCAGTACCGGACCGGGTGGGTGCCAATTGCGGACATAGACCGCAAAACGGGGTTCATCCATGATGCCGGTCTGTTTGCCCTTCAGCCACTGGTCAAACCAGCGCACGGCTTCATAACGCCATTCAATGGCCGGCTTGGGTTCCGCGTTGTGGGGGAAATAGTGATCCCAGGGTCCAATCATAGCCTTAACGGGTGCCGCAACGTTCTCGAGCATCCTGGGCAAGGTATCGCGATAGCCATCGTACCAGCCACCAATAAAAAAACCGGGGATTTTTATCTTGTCATATTTGTCACGGGACGATGCCCGGTCCCAGAACGGCCCGTCACGCTGCTGGCGCATATAGGTGAACATGCTGGGTTCCGTGTCGAAACGGTTTTGGAAATATTCATCATCGATCCGGTATTCGGGTGCACCCGGCATGGCGTTGTAGAGATCCTGTGACATCATCCACGAATCCATGTGGATGATCCCGTCCATATAATGCACATCATCCTGGTAAAGGTCTTCTGTCGCATTTACCGCGATAAAGGCTTTCAGAGCAGGCGGGTTCCGGACTGCCATTTGAATGGAATTGAATCCCCCCCAGGAAATCCCGAACATACCGACGTTGCCGTTGGACCATGTCTGCCTGGACAACCAGTCGATAACTGCCTCGCCGTCATCGAGTTCCCGGTCGGAATACTCATACGGGATCAACCGGCCTTCGCTGTTTCCGGTGCCGCGAATATCCACCCTCGCGACCACGTAACCACGTTCGACAAAATAGGAATACAGCTCGTGATTGCGTGCCCGGGATTCGTCTTTTCGATAGGGCAGGTATTCGAGCAGCACGGGAAATACCTGGTCCTGGCTACCACCGGCAGGCATAAATAAATCTGCAGCCAGACGAACACCATCCGGTAGCGTAATCCATGCCTGTTGCATCTTAAGCTGGTAGTCCGGCGGGGACGGAGCATCGAGTGCTTCGACAGATGCGCTCATCAGGAGCAAACTTATAATGATAGACCGATACATGATTATCCTTTGTTAAATGTTTGCCGATATTGGTAGCTGAGCCATTCATTGTCAGCATTGAATGTGAGTGTGTGCACGATATCGCCGTCAACAATGTTGACCTGATTTATCTGGGCGGGAAATGCGTCACGCAAAATATCGTCGCGCACCTTGATACTGCCGCCCAGTCGTTGTGGCAATTCCTGGTAAACAAACAGATATTGGCCGGCAAGTTCGGCACCCACCAGCGTGGGTTTCAGGTCGGCGTTATCCATCATGATCTGGAAGCGGCTTTCAACATAAAGAGCGGCTTTGGCGCGTGCTTGGACATCGATAATTGAAAAGTGGCTTGCGCCGAGTATGGCTGCGACACCCAGTTCAGCATCATGCGAGTGAAGCCGGTGCACAATTTCGGTGCGCCCGCTCGCTTCGTTCCATTTTAAGGTTGTCAGGCTGCCAGGTGCGCGGTGCGCCCATGACGGCAGGCTCAAGCTGACCGCGACGATGATTGCCAGCAGGCTGCGAAAACCCGGCAACATTAAAACCCGCGCGGCGTATCTCAATCGGGGGTCTCCAGTGGCACGCTCCTGACCGCATCGCCCACTTCACCCGTTCGTGCACGCAATGATCTGAACATATCCGACATCAGGTCCCGCGTTTCATCTTCTTCCTTGTAAAGTTCGATACGCGATTTCTCGATGCGGTTGGGGAAGTGGTTATTGGAAAAGTCAGCGTCGGCCGTCTCGTGCCGCGGATCGAGTTCGATCGATGTGATGGCCTGGTCGCGAATCAATAACTTGGTCACCTGTTTGTAACCGCGGCGCCAAATTTCCGCCGGCAGTATGACGAACTCATCCTTGCCATCGGCGTAGGTAATCAGCAACGGCAATGGCGAGGGTAAACCACCGATGTTTTCGAAGTCCACGAAATAAACAAAATCATCCTCGGCAACAGCCCGGGTCAACGCCTTGAACTGCCAGTCTTCGAGATCATCGAGCATTTCCGTATGGGTATTGCGATCCTTGTTACTCACGCTGAAACGATCATTGACGTTATAGAAATCGGCGAGTTCAGGGTGCTGGTCAAGGTAGGTTTTTCGGCCGCCTTCGCGGTTGCGGATTTGCGTCAATGTCTCGGGTATTCTGGCTTTATTCTCAGCGTGGGAAATGCCGGACTCGACATCGGGATTGGTGGTAGAGACCTTATACTCCCGTATATCGTTCAAAGCGATATCGACATGATCTGTGGAGAAGAACCAACCACGCCAAAACCAATCCAGGTCGACACCGGAGGCGTCTTCCATCGTGCGGAAGAAATCCGCCGGTGTCGGCCGCTTGAACATCCAGCGTTGCGCATATTGCTTGAACGCAAAATCAAATAACTCCCGGCCCATGATGGTCTCGCGCAATATGATCAATGCGGCAGTGGGTTTGGTATACGCGTTTGGTCCAAACTGCAGTATTGATTCCGAATTGGTCATTATCGGCACCTGGTTTTCGCTCACCATGTATTCCGGGATTGAATCAAGCACATTCACGGAATCACCGAAAGCCGGAAACTCCTCCTCCCACTCGAGTTCGGCAAGGTATTCGAGGAAGCTGTTCAGACCCTCGTCCATCCAGGTCCATTGCCGTTCGTCCGAGTTGACTATCATCGGGAAGTAATTATGCCCCACTTCATGGATTACCACGCCGATCAGACCGTACTTGACGCTCCTGGAATAGGTATTGGACGGTGCGTTCTCTTTCTCCTCGTCGTTCTCCGGTTCGAATGGTTCCGGCCGGTAACCGTTAAAGGTCATCATCGGGTACTCCATTCCACCGCTTTTCCAGGTATTGATGGATTGCGAGGTCGGATAGGGGTAGTCAAATGTGAACCTTGAATACACTCCCATAGTATGAGCCACCGCCCGGGTCGAGTATTTGGACCAGATCGGCTCGGCCTCCGGAGGATAAAAGGACATCACCAGGACTTCGGGATTCTGTTTGCTGTCCTGCCGGTGAACCATCGCATCCCAGATAAATTTGCGTGAGCTCGCCCAGGCAAAATCACGCACATTGCTGGCCTTGAATTTCCACGTGCGAGTGCCGGTGGATTTATCCGCCTCATTTTTCCGCGCTTCATCGGGCGTAACAATAAAGATTGGATTATCGGACTTGCGCGCGTCGCCCAGACGGCGGCGTTGTTCAGCACTGAGCACCTCGTCAGCATTCTGCAGCTCGCCGGTGGCGGAGACAATATGATCTTCAGGCACTGTTATCTCGACTTCGTAATCGCCGAACTCCAGAGTGAATTCACCATCGACGATAAATGCCTTGTTTTGCCAGCCCGTGTAATCGGTATAGGCCGCCAGCCGTGGAAACCACTGCGCGAGAAAAAAGATATACGTATCGTTGTCGGCAAAATGTTCATAGCCGCCGCGGGCGTCGACGCGCGGCACATCGACAATATTGAAAGACCAGTCGATCGACAGGTTAGTGCTCTTTCCCGGTGCGAGCGGCTCCGGCAGGTCAACACGCATCATCGTGTCAACGATGGTATGCGCCAGAGGCTTGTCACGTCCATCCGCGACCTTGTTGATCCTGAAACCGAAATCAATGTCTTTTGCCAATTGATTTCTTGCGATGTTGTCAAACGTCAGTATGTCTTTTTGTGGCGTATCAATGTCATTTCGTTCCGGGGAGGATATCGCCGTTTCCGAAAGGCGGCCCAGTGACTCCTCGGCGAAGCGGTTCTGGTCAAGCTGTAGCCATATGTAGCGCAGCATATCCGGAGAATTATTCGTATACACAATAGATTCCGTTGCCTCAATCCGCCGGCTTTTCTCGTCCAGCACGACCTCTATTTTATAGTCAGCGCGCTGCTGCCAGTATTGTGCGCCGGGCGCGCCGGACGCCGTGCGGTAGACGTTGGCTGTTGGCAGGTCAACACCCAACTGCCGGAAAGAATCGAAAGAATCGCCCTTGGTCTGGTGAAGAGCATCGGCCTGGGCCGGATTGCTCCCCAGCAATACCGGGATCAGTAACAGATGCAGTAACAGATAATTAATTCGCATGACAAACCTATCAGACAAGACGGTCGCCTAGGGTAACACTGACATAATGAATTTGCCTACCCGTGTTCCGGGAAAAACTTCGCGTAGCCGGCGGACCGCAGGCTGCGGAATTCGCCGCAGCGGAAATTAATCTGCCTTCAGTCTTGTTTATCAGCGTTGTGTCGATCAGGATAAGACGGAATTCAAACAGGAAAGAATTACCTTGAAAATCAGAAATCCCCAACAGCAGTGGCAGTGCTTATGATCCGTATCCGTGTGACGGCACTGCACGCCTGTCTTTTCCTGATGACCATCTATGTCGCGCTGACCTGCGAAAACACCTGGTCGCAGGATGCCGTCGGCAGCGGCCCCACTAATTCCATCGTCATCGAAAAAGATGTTGCCGTTCCGATGCGCGACGGCGTCATATTGCGGGCGGATATCTACAGGCCGGCAAGCGGGGACTCCTTTCCGGTGCTGTTGTACCGAACACCCTATGGCAAAGATGATGCGGCTGTCTCATATGGCACCCATTTGCGGGCCGTTGCACGGGGTTACGCGGTGGTATTACAGGATGTTCGCGGCCGTTATGCCTCGGATGGCCAGTTTGAACCCTACCGAAACGAAGGCCGCGATGGTTATGACAGCATCGAGTGGGCCGCCGCACAGCCTTGGTCAAATGGCGATGTGGGCACCTTTGGCCTGTCCTATCCAGGTGCAGTTCAGTGGCTTGCGGCGATCGAATCCCCGCCGCACCTCAAGGCCATGGTGCCCGCCATGACGTTTTCATCGCCTGGGAATTTTTTCTACATGTATGGCATTTTTGATCTTTCCTGGCTACCGTGGATTTACCGGAACATTGCCCCGGACTCGCGCGTGCGGCGCAACCTGCCGGGTATCCGCAGCGAGGAAAAAGCAGCGCAAGAGTGGCCGCGGGTCGCTGACAGCTATCTTTCCTACCTGCCCCTCGCCGGCTTGCCCTACCTGCAGGAAGAGGCGCCTTTCTACTTTGAATGGTTAAGCCACCCGCCCGAAGACCCGTGGTGGGACTGGGCGGAAATAAGCGGTCGATACGGAGACGTTGACGCAGCGGTCCTGAACTTGAGCGGCTGGCATGACGAAGCCTACGGACCCGAAGGCGCAACCAGCAACCACAATGGCATCGTGCAATCACGCAAGGACAAAGCAGCCGCCCGTAGCCATCTGGTTATTGGTCCCTGGACGCACGGCGTCAGGTCAACCGCTGAAAGTAAAACCGGAGACCTGGATTTTGGCGCCGCTGCCGCTATCGATTACGACGCAGTCATCCTGCGTTTCTTTGACCAGTACCTGCGCGGAATCGAGACCGGCCTAACATCGGAAAAGCCGGTTCGTGTCTTTGTTATGGGCGCGAACGAATGGCGGCAGTCCGATACCTGGCCACCCCGGGAAATTGATACGCAAACCCTGTGCCTGACACGCTCGGATGAGTCGATAACCGGTGTGTTGGCTGCCTGTGAAAAATCGGCCGGCACCGTCACCAGCAGTTTTGTTGCCGAACCAACGAAGCCTGTCAGCGACCCGTACAAAAGCTTCGGGCCCCATGATTACGCCGCAATGCGCGGACGCAAGGACCTGCTCGTATTTGAAACCCCGGTATTGGAAAACCCGCTAACCGTCATTGGAAATGTCCTGGGGAAAATTTACGTATCATGTAACTGTGCAGATTTCGACCTCTGGCTCAAATTGCTGGATGTCCACCCAGATGGCAGCGCCTACAACCTGATGAGCCCGGGTGCCGACGTGCTCCGGGCAAGCTACCGCGACATGAATCCTGGACGGCAGCCGCTGGATGCCGGCAAGGTGTACGAATTGAACCTGGATGGCTTGATAACTGCCAACGAGTTTTTGGCGGGGCACCGCGTGCGAGTTCAAATATCGGCATCCTTCGCACCGCATCTTTCGCGCAATTTGCAAACCGGTGAATCGGAACACACTTCGGCCGAATCGAAGCCCGCCAGGATCACCATTCATCACAGCAGCGAATTTCCATCATCGCTGAGCCTGCCGGTAAGTGACACGACAAGGTGATCTGCTGTGAAGACCTTTTTTCCGCGTTGCTGTGCTGGCGCAACCTGAATACCCGCTCCCTGAGCACATCGCCGTAGAATGTCCCCGACACCCGGCGCACGAGGAAGCCGAGCAGAGCATACCCCGTATTACTGTAATGCCAATCGGTGCCAGCGGGAAAATCCAGCGGCAGCTGGTAAACAATCTGCCGCAGCTCGTCCGGCTCGTAGTCGCGCCTCAGATCAAAGGCCTCGATACCATTTTGGCGCGCCTTATTGGAGCCATTGTTGGTACCAGGACAGATAGCGGTTCAGTACGTCGCGCTGAAAACCCGGTTTGGCGATGCCGTGGCTCTGGCCCGGGTAGATGATGAGCCGGCTGGGCACAGCCAGCCGTTTCAGCGCCATGTACATCTGCTCGGAATGAATCAGCGGCACGTTGTGGTCCTCGGTACCGCATAAAAACAGGGTCGGGGTCTTGATCCGGTCCGCGTGCAGGAACGGGTAAGAGACACGCAACCAGTTTTCCGGTGTTTCCCAGGGCAAACCGAGTTCTGCTTCCCAGTCCTGGTACCACTCATCGGTGCCATAACCGGCCAGCATGTTGGAAACGCCGGCGCCACTGGTGGCCGCGCGGAAACGCGTGTCGGAAGCGATGGTGTAGTTGGTCAGCATCGCACCGGAACTCCAGCCGCCAACGCCCAAGCGCTGTTTATCGGCGATGCCGGCGGTGACGAGGTAATCCGCGGCCGCCAGCACGTCCGGAACATCGGCGTGTCCCCAGTCGCCAAAGATGGTTTTCTGAAAAGCTTCGCCACGACCCGAGCTGCCGCGCGGATTAGGTCCAAACACCACGTAGCCGTTCGCGGCGAGGATTTGCCAGGTGAAATTGAACTCCTTTTGCCACTGGGCGACAGGGCCGCCATGCAGACGCAAAATGGTTGGATAGCGGGTGCCTTCCTTGTATCCCGGCGGTTTCATCAACAGGCCATGTAATTCGGTGCCATCGGCGCCGGGGTAGCTCACGGACTCAGCCGGCATCATCCTGACCGCCGCCAGCAATTCATCGTTGGCATGCGTCAGCGGACGCAGCTTGCCCTGTTCCAGCACGCTGATTTCTGGCGGGCTGTCGGGCGTGCTCGACAGCACCGCGATCTTACCGTCAGGTCCGAGGTCGTAGTTCGAGACGCTGCGGTCTGGCAACGTCAGGCGTTGCAAGTCGCTGCCATCGACCGTGATCGAAGCCAGCTGAATGCTCTGGTCGTCCTCCAGCATAAAGTACACGCGTTGGCCGTCGGCCGAAAACCGCGGTTGTGTGGTGTTGCGGTCGAGCGCTGCGGTGGGTTGTATGCCACTGTCGCCCTGCGCTGAAAAAATCGCCACCTGCTGCAGTGTGAACCATGACCATTTCAGGGCTCCGCTCTGAATGCAGGCGATTTGGCGGCTGTCCGGGCTCCAGTCCGGGCTGGCCAGATTCCAGCCCCAGACCGGATCACATTCCATCACGTCGTCTTGGCTGATGCGTTTGGGCTCAGCATTAGCCTTCGGTTCGATGCTCATGATGTCCCAGTTCTCGTGCCGGTCGGGGTCCGGGCCCAGCTTGGTCACGTAAGCAATGTGTTTTCCGTCCGGGGCAAACGATGGCATGATCTCATCGTACGGCCCGTTGGTGAGTTGCACCACGCTATGGTCCGCCAGGTCCAGCAAGTGCAACCGCGAACGCGCCTTGCCGAGATAGCCGTAGCCGTCGCGTTGGAACAGCATGCGATCGACTACGATCGGCCCGCCGGCGGGGTCTGCCGTGCTGCCCTCGGGCAGGACCGGGGAAATCAGCACCAGCTGTTTGGAATCGGGCGACCAACCAAAATCGGAAACGCCGTTTTCAAGCGAGCTTACTGGTGCGGCAGCGCTGCCGTCTGCATCGATCAGCCACAATTGATCTGCGGCCGTTTCATCGGCCCCCGGAGAGAGAAAGGCCAGGCGTTTTCCGTCCGGGCTCCAGCGGGGGCTGTGTTCGGATTGTGGAGTGTGGGTCAATTGCACGGTGTCCGAGCCGTCCCAACGCGCCAGCCAGAGGTCACTGCGGGTTACATCGGCCGAGCTGTCGACTTCGGTAACGGTATAGGCAACCCACGAGCCGTCGGGAGAAATCTGCGGCCCCCAAACGTTCCTGATTGCGTTCAGATCATCGACAGTTGCTGCCCGGCGCGTATCCGCCGCGTGCGCATCGAAGGGCAGCAATACGGTGATACCAACGCAAAGAAAAGCCCCGACAAATGCGCGCTTGACCCATTTACCGCGCCTCACGGTTGAATCTCGGCGGTCGTGCCGCTGTAAGTGATATTCAGTAGCGGCAAACCAAAGCCTGCGGTCTGATCGACAATCTGCGCAAAAATAGCGCGAGCGGCGCCGGCATCAGTCACCACGCGGGGAATACCGCTTTCCGTGGCTGGACCGCCGTAGCCCAGTTCCACCGGATGCAGCACGATGGAGGACAGCTTGTTGTGTTCGAAACGGGTTTCGGCAATCACGCTTTGAAATGTAAACGCGTGGGCGAAAGAGACCTTGTTGAGTGGCGCCGACAGATCGAAATCAGTGGCCTTGTCCGGCTGTTTCCAAGTCTCGGCGAGCAGGTCGTGGTTGTCGTGGAAAAGATCATGTGAAAGCATTTCTTGTATATCGCTCCAGAAAAAGTTGCCCATGCCGTAAAAAACCGGCCGGTCACCCCTGGCCGGGGAGTGATAAATCTCAATCGGCCCGAGGTTGTGATTGCCGGTGACGACGAACAGGTCGGCGCCGGAGTCGATGGCGTCATGCGCCAGTTGTTTCAGGAATTCGGCGGCGCCGAACGGGACCTGTTCGTCATCGCAGCCCGGCGAGCATTGGTGCGCATGAATCGACACGATCACGAAGTCGGCATTTTCCTGCGCCGCACGGATGCTTTGATAGATCTCTGCGAGGTCCACGGCATCCATTGTGTACGCGTGCGAATACGTTTTTGCCTGACGGTAGGCGGTGCCAAACAGCTCGCCTTCGGTGGGGGTATCGTCGCAATGCTTGCCGTACAAGGTGCATTGGACTTCGGCCAGCGGCGCGATGGCATCCTGCGGTACTTCGATGACCTCGCTCAGATGCAGTGCGCTGATGCCCGCTCGCCCGGGCACTGCGCCTTGCGTGGGCAGCGAATCGGTGGTCGGCCGGAAACTCGAGGCCAGCGAGACCAGGGCCACGCGGCCCCTGGCGCTTTCGAAATATTGCGGCGCGCGTGCCAGCCCGTGGGTCTCTCCGGCTCCGGCATGGCTGATGCCGGCGGCGTCCAGCCAGCGGCCGGTTTCGCGCATACCTTCCAGCCCCCAGTCCAGGGCGTGGTTATTGGCCCGCGAGACGATGGAAAAGCCCATGTCTTTGAGGTCCTGAGCGACGGCGGGCAGAGAGGAAACTGTCCAGTCACCGTCCCATGAATAGGGGGCGCCGCTGAATGAACGCGGGTCGAAAATCGTGGATTCCATATTGCCGTAAGTTACATCAGTATGCTGCAACAGGTCCAGCACGGCTTTGAAGGCCGGCATCCGTTGCCCGTATTGAGACAGGGGGCGCGAAATAATCAGGTCACCGACGGCCGCGACTGTAAAACCATCCGGGACGTTGGACTGCAACTCCCGGTCTATCGGGCGCAGCGAGTCGAAATGCTGGGGATCCTTGATCTGCGGGTCGCCGGGGCCGAACGTAGTTTGTTGTTCGGCCGCCGCTGTGACGCTGCAAGTCAGGATCATGCAGGCGAACAGGTATTTTCGCCCCACCGCGGCTATGTTCCGTCCACAAGGCTCAGAGGTCACTTTCAGACACACGCCGGATACAGCCGCTAGGGCTTAACTTCGTAAGCGTCCGGCGCCGGCAGCAGGCCTGCCAGCGAAGCGCGCTCGCCGGGGCGCTTCACCAGTTTGCCGCCGATCATCACCAGATTCACATGTTCGAGCGCGCTGATGTCGGTTAGCGGATTGCCGGGGACGGCGATGATATCCGCTTGTTTGCCGTCCGCCAGGGTACCCAGGCGATCATCCCAGCGCATCAGTTCCGCCGCCACGCTGGTGCCCGCCTTGATGGCATCCATTGGAGAAAAACCCGCTTCTACAAAAACGGCGAACTCGCGCGCGTAAACGCTGGGGTCGACGGCGCCGGCACCGAGGTCCAGCCCGCCGACGATTTTCACCCCCGCCCGGTGTGCGCGGCCAATGGCGGCAAGGAATTTGGCGCGGCCGTGCTTGATGTATTCATCATTCTTGTCCTGGGCGCGCAGCTCCGCTTCCCCCTGCGCGTAATAGTCGCCGACGTAAATGGTGGGCACCAGAAAGGTCCCACGTTTGGCCATCATCTGGATGGCTTCGTCATCGATATAGGTGCCGTGTTCGATGGAACGCACCCCGGCGGCGACCGCCTGTTTGATGCCCTCGGTGGCATGCGCATGGGCCGCTACAGGAACGCCGAGGCGATTGGCTTCTTCCACCGCGGCACGCAACTCCTCGGGGGAAAATGCGACATTACGCGGATTGTCTCCCACCGACTGGAAAGCACCCGTCACCAACAGCTTGATCCAGTCGGAGCCGTACTTCACCTCGGTACGGACGGCTTTGCGAATTTCTTCCGGCCCGTCGGCGATAAGACCATCCGGAATCACATGCTGCTCGGGTGAGAGGTAATTGATATCGCCACCGCCGCCGGTGATCGAAATGTAATGCCCCGCGCCGGTGATGTGGGGGCCGATAAACACGCCACCGTCGATGGCGCGCCGCAGATCCTGGTTGGCGTAATACACATCGGCATCACCCATCACCCGCACCCCGGTCCAGCCCGCCAGCAACAAGCGCTGCAATCCAGCCAGCCCCATCAGTCCCTTGTACGCGGACGAATTTTGCAGATGCACGGCCTGGTAGTCGTCGCCAAACATCAAAGGGTGCTCATGTGCGTTGATCATCCCCGGCATCAGGGTGGCATCACCCAAATCGATCACTTCAGCGCCTTCCGGAATGACGGAACGATCGCCAATTGCCGTGATGTGGTCGCCGTCAATTACCACCACTGCATTCTTGATCGGCACATCGCTTTTGCCGTCAATCAGCCTGTCGGCGGTCAGCACCATGGTCGCGCTGGCAGCGCAGCTGAACAGCCACAAGCTTAACGCTGTGGCGAGGTGCAATGAACGAAGAATGCGGTGTATCGGGCGGGTATTTTGGTTCATGGCTTTTCGCTTGTTTTGACCAGCGGTCTATGGGGCGCGTAGCATCGAAGATTCAATGGATATTACTGAGTCAGGGCGCAAAGCGCAAATCTGCGATGGCGAAGTAATAACGGAGTGATAAGTTACTCCATAACCCTTTAATTCTGGAAAAATAGCTTTTATTCGCCTTATACTCGAAATTGACAGGGTGATGGCGCAAGCCGAACCTCAAGCATCGGAGCTTACGTGAAAAATCAGCGCCAGGAGTCCCAATACGCCCGCAGCCTCATCGAGGCAAGCCTCGACCCCCTTGTGACGATCAGCACTGAGGGCACAATCACCGCCGCTAACGAGGCCCCTGTCACCGTCACCGGAGTCAACCGAGCGCAGCTCATCGGCAACGATTTCTCGCAGTATTTCACCCAACCCGAACAGGCTCGGGCAGGCTACATGTTGGCCCTCGCCCGCGACGAGCAGGAGGCCATCATCGGCTACCTGTTGATCGGCACCGACAACACTGCCCGTAAGCTGGAGGAGGAGGCACGGCATAGAGTCCAAAAAGAGTTAGCGGACAAACAGCAACAGCTCGAGGAGCTGAATCGCGAACTGGATATCCGGGTCGCCAAGCGGGTGGATGAATCCCGGAAGAAGGGCCGGATGATGATTGTTCAAAGCCGGCAGACGGGGATGGGCGAGATGATTGACAACATCGCCCACCAATGGCGGCAGCCCTTGGCGACCTTGGGCATGGTCCTCGCCAATATCAAGGCGGCCCACGAAAGCAACGAGCTGGACGCGATGACTATGGAACTGGCGATAGACACGGGCAATCAACTGGTCCAGAAGATGTCCACGACCATTAACGATTTCAGCAATTTCTTCCGCCCAAACCAGGAAAGCCTCCCCTTCTCCGCCCAGGAACAGATTAGCGCGGCAATTGCCCTGGTGGAATCGGGTTTCAGCAGCCACAACATTTCCATTGATTATGAGAAGAATACCGATTTTACCTTGGCGGGTTTTCCCAACGAATATTCGCAGGTGCTGCTTAATCTCCTGAGCAATGCCAAGGCGGCCATTGTCTCCTCCGGGGCGGCTGAGGGACGGGTAACGATCGCCTTGGAATCGCGTAACGGCTGTGGCTGTATAATCCTGAGTGACAACGGGGGCGGCATTCCGGTCGAGAGTGTGGACCGGATTTTCGAGCCCTACTTCTCTACCAAGCCACTGGGGACCGGGATCGGTCTATATATGTCGAAAATGATTGTTGAACAGAGCATGAAAGGCAGCATTGTCGCCAAAAACATTGCCGGTGGTTCCGAGTTCACCATCTCCGTACCTCTCGCCCACGCGACCCCATGAGCCATAAACAGCTGGATCTTCAGTATCTGAAGACTTTGACCGTTCTCTATGTTGAGGACGATAACGAACTGCGCGAGGAGTTGGCCAGTTATCTCGGCCGCCTGGTCGGGCGGTTGTTTACCGGCCATAACGGGGCGGTTGGGCTGGAAATCTTTCGCGAGCAACACCCCCAGATGGTGATCACAGATATCCTCATGCCGGTAATGCAAGGGCTGGAGATGGCGGCAGAAATCCGAAAATTTGACGAGGATGTGCCGATCGTGGTTATCACCGCCTTCGAACAGATCGATTATCTCAAGCGCTCAATCGAGATTGGGGTGGATAAGTACGTGACCAAGCCCATCGTCATCGGTCGCTTGCAGGCGGCTCTCTTGAGTTGCGCCCATCGTTTGCGGATCGAGGAACAGCTGGTTCTCCATTGGCAGAGAGAGACGGCGAGCTTGCTTCAAGCCCAGGAAGAGTTGTCCCTAGAGGTGGAGCACCTCACCGTTGATCTGATGGAGGCGAATATCGCTCTCAATATCTTGCTGAAAAACATGGAAGCGGTGCAAGGCAAACTCGAAGAAAAGGTGGCGACCAGTATCTTCGAACTCGTCGCCCCCTACCTCGACAAATTAAAAAGGAGCGGCCTGAACACCCAGCAAGAAGAGTATCTGACGATTCTGACCGCCAATCTCGAGGAGATCGCTGCCGCAGGGGCGCAGACCGGCGGTTCAATGGCCCGGCTTTTCACTCCCACCGAGGTTAAGATTGCCAACCTTATCAAGCAGGGCAAGTCCACCAAGGAGATCGCGGATATCCTCAACCTTTCCCCCCGAACGATCGATAAGAATCGCCAGAACATCCGCAAGAAAATCGGGATCACCAACAAAAGCACTAATCTCTCATCCTTGCTCTCCGCTACCCCTGCTCTTTAGTGTAAACGGGAGGGGATCAAACAAGTAGCGAGTGAATTTATCGCTAAGCAGGGAACGGATTCGCCAAATTGAAGCCAAGCTTATTCCTAAGCTGAGAATTAAAAGGTATTTAAAGGTAACAAAGGTCGTTTACGCGGCGATAACCGGCATTCAGTAGCAGAGTGTGGAAATGCCCGCCACCCCCTAGTGCGTATTAAATGATACGCACTAGGGGGGTGTTTTAGTCGCATTGTCAAGCAGGGAGTTAGTGCGCAGGATAACTACCAAGATGATAGCGTCATGCTGCCTCATCAACCGATCGAAAGTGGCAGGCAACAGTGCTTACCACTTTCGGTTGGAATTGAAACCCTTAACGAAAGGACGCATTTATGAACTCATGGAAAAGATGTTCAAGCAAATTTCTTCTTACTGTACTATTCGCCACTTCTGTAGCTGGAGTCTCAAACGCTCACGCTGACAGTGGTCCGATGCCGGTAGGCCTCGGTTATGCTGAGACTTTCGCCATTCTGAGCCAAAGCGGCATCACCAACGTTTATCGATCCGCTATCGTTGGCGATGTTGGAACGAGCCCCATCACCGGCGCAGCTCTCCTTCTCACCTGCGGAGAAGTTTCGGGGAATGTATACACCGTTGACGCGGCTGGTCCTCTGCCCTGCGCGACGACTGATGCCCCCTTCCTGACCGCGGCTGTGGGCGACATGGGATTTGCCTACGACGACGCGGCGGGACGAGTTTCACCCGATTTCACTGAACTGGGTGCCGGTGAGATTGGCGGACTAACCCTCGAGCCTGGCCTCTACAAATGGACTTCGGGTCTTCTGATTAGCTCGGATGTCACCCTCTCGGGCGGCCCGGACGATGTTTGGATCTTCCAGGTGGCGGGAACGCTGAACCAGGCTAACGCTACGCGGGTGACCCTGGCAAACGGCGCCCTCGCCAAGAACATCGTCTGGCAGGTCGCTGGCGCAGTAACTCTTGGAACCAATTCCCACTTTGAAGGCGTCGTTCTGGGTAAAACCATGATCGCTGTGAACACAGGGACATCAGTTAACGGCAGACTATTGGCGCAGACCGCGGTCACTCTGCAGATGAATGAGATTACCGAGCCCGCCAACAACGAAAAATATAAGGTGTATCCATAAAAAGCAAGAAAAACTGGAAGTAATCAGTTTAGAAGCAGGATAGAAAATAGGGAGACAGGCTGTTTTTTATAATTCAGCCTGTCTTTTTTTCTTTCTATAAGCTTTATGCACCGATTACACTGTGTCGTGCTGGAAATCAAATACAACTCGAGCGATTGGCACCTTCGTTCCCTGGGGAAACTATGATTTACCGAAATTGGTTAGGCGTTCTCGCAATTTTATCCGTCACCTTGTTTGTCGGTTGTGACTCGGTGGAACAGCCCGCTGTCAATGAGCAAGCAACTGAACCGCAGCCGGTTGAGCTGCGCGTCATGTCATTTAATATCGAGTGGGGCGGCACCCATATCAGTTTTGAAAATGTCGTCAAGGCGATACGCCTGTCCGGGGCTGATATCGTTGGCATTCAGGAGGCAGAAGGTAATTTGCAGCGCCTGGCAAATGATCTTGGCTGGCATTACAACCTCCGCAACTATGTCATTTCACGTTTTCCCTTGATCGACCCGGCCGGTGCTTATGAACTTGGTGTAGATGGCCATGTCGCTGATGGTCCCCGCGCTGATGGATTATATGTGCTGGTTGAGGTTGCGCCCGGCCGTGTGATTGCAATGGCCAACACTCACTTGCCGTCGGATCCATACGGTCCCGATCGGGTGCGCGATGGCGCTGCGGCTGAGGAGATTTTGGCGCTCGAGCGTAAAGTGCGGCTGCCCAAAATCAAACCCTATGTTGATGCGTTGCCGCCGTTGTTTAATGCCGGTATTCCCGTTTATCTGACTGGTGATTTCAACGCGCCTGCACACACCGACTGGATTGCAGCAACCGTGGGCACGCATCGCTTCGTCAAGTATCCAATCGACTGGCCGGTCAGCAAGGCTGCTGCCGCGAGCGGGCTTAAAGACTCCTGGCGGGAAGCGCATCCCGATCCCGTGGCCAATCCCGGCCTGACCTGGTTCGCCGGGCGTCCGCCTTTACCCCTTTACACACCAGGCGACAATGATCCGCTCGATCGAATTGATTTTGTCTGGTTCGCCGGACCGCAAACCTTGCTCAGCAGTGAAATAGTTGGCGAGGAAAACGGACCCGAGGTGACTTTCGGCGTCAGCCCATGGCCAAGTGATCATCGCGGGGTAGTTTCCGCATTCAGCGTACTGCCTGCCGCAATGCCGGAGTACATTAGCCCGTCACTGCGGGTTTATAGCCAAGGCGATCGTGTTGACCTTGCTTACAATTTTAAGGCTGCCGCTGAGATAAGTGTGTTCAAAGACAGATCGAGTGGTGAGCCGCTGAGCGCGGCAGCACGACAGGTAACCGGCCATGGCAATGCATTATTCGATGCGGACCTTTTTGCACCAGGCCACTATTTTGCGACCGCTGAGGATCAGAACAGAAGATCCTTCAAAACAGAATTCTGGGTACTTGAAAAAAATGCAGTACCCCAGGTACGTGTTCCCGGTGATCGTTACAAGGTGGGTGAGGCCATTGATGTTGAGTGGGCTAATGCTCCCGGCAATCGCAATGACTATATTGCCGCGTACAAATTGCACGTCACTGCTGACTATGAAAACGGTCAGGCCTGGACCTATGTGAAATCATTGCCTGAAGGACGCATGCCGCTTGCAGAATCGACAGTCGAATGGAACTGGCCGCTGGAACCCGGCGAATACGTCATTCGTTTAATAAAGGATGACGGCAGCGAGACACTCGCGGAGTCGCAGCCATTCATCGTTGAATAGCTGCGCTAATTTTCGTGTCGTCCTTTGCCATGTTAAGCTCGATCGAAATTGGAGAATCATCATGAAACTTATCACCCTACCCTTACTTTTGGCTGGCAGCATTGCATTAGCCGACAGCGCCGACAACATCATTGGATTTGATCAAGCCCAAAGCAACACCCAGCGTCAGACAGAAGCCAGACTGGATGCGGACATTGATGCCAAGCAGATGGATGAGTGGCTCAAGAAAATGTCTTATGTGCCTCACCATCTTGGTTCTCAAGCAAGCAAAGACACCGCGGACTACATTGCCGGCTTACTGAAATCCTGGGGCTACGAAGTTGAAATCGCCGAATATCAGGTGCTGATGCCAACCCCCAAAACCCGTGTAGTCGAGTTGGTATCCCCCACAAAATACGTCGCGACTTTGGATGAAGATACGCTGCCTGAAGACGCAAGCACCGGTCGGCGAGACAATCTGCTGCCACCTTACAATGCGTTTTCTGCCGATGGCGATGTCGAAGCCGAACTGGTGTTCGTGAACTACGGCATGCCAGCAGATTACGAAGTACTGGAACGCAACGGCATCAGCGTAAAAGGCAAAATAGCGATCGCCAAATACGGTCGCTCCTGGCGTGGCATCAAACCCAAACTAGCTGCAGAGAAAGGCGCAATCGGGACGATCATGTATTCCGACCCGGCCGATGACGGCTATGGCGCCGGTGATGTGTACCCCGAAGGTCCGTTCAAAAATGAAAGCGGTGTGCAACGTGGCTCAGTAATGGACATGCCGACATATCCAGGGGACGTTCTTACACCAGCTGTCGGCGCCACCAAAAATGCCAAACGCCTGAAGCGCGAAGATGTAACCACTATTACGAAAATTCCGGTATTGCCTATCTCTTACCGCGATGCCCTACCCTTGCTCAGTGCCATGGGCGGTGAAGTGGTGCCAGATGAGTGGGTCGGCGGATTACCCATCACTTATCACTTTGGCCCCGGCCCTGCTGTGGTTCATATCAAGGCGGAATTCAACTGGGATATGGCAACCGTTTATGACGTAATTGCCACCATGAAAGGCAGCAAATACCCGGACGAATGGGTGATCCGCGGCAACCACCATGATGGTTGGAACCACGGCGCCTCAGACCCGCTTTCAGGACAAATTGCCATGCTGGCAGAAGCCAAAGCCATTGCGGCATCGGCCAAACAAGGCGAGCCACCTTTGCGGACTATCATTTTTGCTGCCTGGGATGGTGAAGAACCTGGCTTGATCGGCTCCACCGAGTGGGTTGAAGACAATGCAGAGGCCTTGCGTAAAAACGCCGTCGCCTATATCAATACAGATGGTTCTGGTCGTGGCTTTATCGGCATTGGCGGCAGTCATGTATTGGAGCCGTTTTTCAATCAGATCATCGCGGAAGTTGATGATCCATTTTTGAGTATCAGCCTGCAGGAACGTGCTCGCGCCCGTTTGGTGCTGAACGCGAAAAATGACAAGGACCGGTCTGAAGCCCAGAACCGCAAAGATCTGCGGCTTTATCCGTTGGGCTCAGGCTCGGATTACACCCCTTTCCTGCAACATCTGGGCATTGCCTCGGCTAACCTCGGCTTTGGTGGCGAAGATGATGATGGCAGCTATCACACGCTTTATGATACTTATGAGCACTTCACCAGGTTCAACGACCCGGGCCTTGTGTACACCGCAACGTTAGCCAAAGTAACCGGTCGCGCGACCCTTCGCCTGGCCAATGCACCAAGGCTACCGTTCGAGTTCGGTGGCTTTGCCGACAGTATTTCGATGTACGTAGATGAACTGCAGGAACTGGCAGACAATATGCGTAAGGAAACCACGCTGAACAATGATTTGATCGATGATGGCACCTATGCTGCTGCGTTAAACCGTTACAAAACATTGGCGGCACCGAAAGCCGAAGCAGCAGTTCCGCACTTTGATTTCGCGCCTTTATTGAACGCCTCAACCCGACTTAAAGTTGCCGCCAAAGCATACGATGCGGAGGCCAAAAAGTCGCAAAAGACTTCAGAAGAGATCAACGGGATGTTGTACAGCAGCGAACGCTTGTTGACGCGCAAAGTTGGTCTTCATGGCAGAACCTGGTATAAGCACTTTGTTTACGCGCCAGGTTATTATACCGGCTATGGCGTCAAAACCATTCCGGGCGTTCGCGAAGCTATTGAGCAGCGTGACTATGATGCAGTGAATCCACAGGTTGTTACGGCTGCCGAGATTTTGAACGGCGTGTCCGACCGGATTGATGCCTTGAGTTCAATGCTGAAGTAACCAGTAGCTTCATAACTGGAGACGCACCATGAACACCCAAACCGCTATTCCCGCCAGATTCAACGGGCCGCCCACGTCGGGCAATGGCGGTTACAGTTGTGGCCTGCTCGCAGCACACGTTTCGGGTTGCGCCTGTGTGCGATTGCACGTGCCACCTCCGCTGGATACGCCGTTACACATCAAACAGACGGGCGATGGCGCCGCCTTGTATGACGGCGACACGCTGGTGGGCACTGCCGCCGCGAGTGCGCTAGAGCTGGCTGCGCCCGCTGCGCCTTCCCTGACGGAAGCCGAAGCAGCTATGCAGCGCTTCCCCTGCTACGAAGATCACATCTTTCCAACCTGCTTCGTGTGCGGCCCTAACCGACCTGCACACGATGGCTTGGGTTTGTTTCCAGGGCCAGTGGCAGGCCGCAACGTGTATGCCTGCATTTGGCAGCCCGCCCCTGACCTGCTGGATGATGAACAAAATATCCGCCCCGAGTTTTTATGGGCAGCGCTTGATTGTCCGGGCTACTTTGCCGCGATGGGTGACGAGCTACGCCCCGCATTGCTGGGAGAACTGGTTGGTGAACTGCACACAAGCGTTGCTGGCGGACAACCCCTGATCGTGTACGCCTGGCCGTTGGGAGCAGATGGCCGCAAGTTTTACGCGGGGACGGCCGTTGCCACCAACGATGGCAGGATAGTGGCCAGTGCAAAATCCACCTGGATCATTCTCAAAGCCTAGTCTCAAAGTCCAGAGCTGTAATACCCGCTGATGCTACCAGGGAATTGGGTACCCCTTTGCGTGCCGGAAGCTGCCCGAGTCATCCAATGTCAATTCATCGATTCGCGCAAGCAGGCCATCTACCGATTCCGTGGTACTGACCGGACCCTGGTGTGAAGTCATGTCGGTGGCCACATAACCGGGATGCAGTACAAATACACCGATGCCGCGATCTGCCAGATCAACGCTGAGGCTCTTCATCGCTATGTTTACCGCTGCCTTGGACATGCGATATCCGTAATAACCACCCGAGGTATTCTCCTCAATGGAGCCCATGCTGCTGGTTATAACGAATATCTTTGAACCGTGAGACAAATTTTTCTGCAAGGCGGCACTCACCCGCAAGGGCGCCACGGCGTTGACCCGGAATTGTTGTTCGATGGCTTCAAAGTCCAGCGCTGACAGCTTGTCCCGCGCCAGGATGCCGGCATTGTTGATCAGCACATCCAGGTGGTCGCCAGCCAGCGCCTGCTGCAAGCGCGCCACGTCATCCGCCTGGCTGACATCAATATCTTCAATTACCCGCACTGCCAATTGCTGAAGTTCTGGCGACGACTGGCGGCAAACGGCAATGACTTCATCGCCGCGCTGCTTCAGTTGCCGGCAGAATTCCAGGCCAATGCCCCGATTTGCTCCGGTAACAAGAATGCTGCTCATATTATGTGCTCCTCTAAGTGTTGCTCCAAGTGCTTATCCTGTGTTCTGTTTTCTCAGAAATCAAGGGCAATGAAGCAACCTGATATATTCGAGAATCACGCGGGGTGCCTGGAACGACATCACGCCATTGGCGCGCAATGAGTGGGTATGTTGGGTTACTTCAGCGAAAAAATCGGTGGAAAGATTGCCAGTAACAAAAATACTGACAACAAAACAAGTGGGTTAAATCTGATGCCCTCATACATTTCAGCCTCCCTGCCTTTGCTTTAGACACAAGAAGAGTTTACCTTTTTCCTTAAATATTTTCTGAATGACAAAACTTTCAAGCTAATTTATGCAGAAAATCTAAATCTTGCCCGAAGTCTGCATGCATTGAACATCGTAGATAGATGATGAGCTAACAACTGACCTCAATTTATATACTGAAGGGGATGGACATTGAAACAAGTTTCCAATAGGGTTTGATTATTATGATAATAAGTCGAAAAACAACAGTTCCTTTTGGTGTATGCCTGCTGCTTGTCTCGCTATTGATGGCAACCGTTGCCGGGGCGGAAACAACAAAACGCAGCATTACCGTAGATGATCAGAACGCCTTCAAGACGGTTGGTTCCCCTGTATATAGCCCCGACGGAAAATGGCTTGCATATACCGTTACCAGCAACGAGGTGGCTAAAAATAAGTCAAACACTCGTATATGGATGATTCCTGCTGCGGGAGGTTCACCCATCCCGATGACGTCTGCGACCGCTTCGTCTAGTCAACCGGTCTTTAGCAAAGATGGCAAAACCCTTTATTTTGTTTCCGCGAGAGATGACCAAAAAGCTCAAGTGTGGTCACTTAACCTGCAGTTTGGCGGCGAGGCCAGACAAATCACCGATAACGAGCGTGGTGTGACAAGTATCAATTTTTCTTCGGATGAGAAAAAACTGTTACTGGTGTTGACCGATGAGGACAAGACCGAGCCTCTGGTTGAAGGCAGCAAACCCTGGGTAGTTGATCGCTTGAATTTGAAACAGGATTACGTTGGATATCTCGGCCACCTGCGTGACCATATCTACACTCTTGATATCGCTTCCGGTGAATTGACGCAAATCACCAGTGGTGATTTTGATGATTCACAACCCGCATGGTCGCCTGATGACAAGCTGATAGCTTTTACCAGCAACCGCAATCCGGAGGCCGACTACAATACCGACATTTGGTTGGTCGAAGCGCGACAAGAAGCGACGCCGCGCAGACTCACAAGTAACCCGGGTACCGACTCCTCACCCGCCTGGCATCCGGATGGCAAGTGGTTGGCAATCAATTCGGCCAAACCAGGAGTTGAACCAAATTACGCCGTCAGCCATCTTGCCCGTATCGGCATCAACCAGCCTGAAATTGAATTTTTGATGCAAGATCTGGATAGAAACGTAAGTCGTATACAGTTTTCTAAAGATGGCCAATCGATCTATTTCCTGGTTGAAGACAGTGGTGAAAAACACCTGGGTCAACTGGCATGGAAACAACAAAAAGTGACACGGCTGATCACGGGCCAAAGAGTGGTTACAGATTTTTCCCTTGGTGAAAAAGACCAGGTGGCGGGGATTGTCAGTCAGGACTTGCAACCCGGTGAGTTGTTTGTCATTAAAGATTCGGACATCCAGATCATCACTGAGACCAACAAAGCTTTGTTGGATCAGCTACAACTGGCAAACACCGAGGAAATTCATTTCGTCGCACCGGATGGATGGCCGATTGAGGGCTTCGTCACCTACCCTATCGGGTTCGAGAAGGGTGAGACATATCCGACGATCTTGAGAATTCATGGAGGACCGGTCAGCCAGTATGAACACAGTTTTTCTTTTGAAGCCCAATTATTAGCTGCACGCGGTTATGTCGTCGTGCGAAGCAACCCACGCGGGTCATCGGGTTACGGACAGAATTTCGCCATGGGTTTGTTTCAGGGCTGGGGCGAGAAAGATTACAAAGATGTTCTGGCTGCGGTGGATTATGTTATTGAACAGGGTTATGCAGACCCTGATCGCTTGGGGGTTGGCGGATATTCCTACGGTGGTATTCTGACCAACTACCTGCTGGGTCACACCAATCGATTCAAAGCTGCCGTGAGTGGTGCCGGGTCCGGACACTACCTGGCCAGTTATGGCCATGATGAGTATCGGGTTTGGTATGAAACAGAATTAGGCCTTCCCTGGGAGAACAGAGAATTGTGGGAAAGATTATCCCCATTCAACTATATCCATCGTGCTACTACCCCTACGCTATTTATTGGTGGTGACAAGGATTGGAATGTCCCAATTCAGGGTTCGGAACAACTCTATCAGGTGATGAAAAGGGTCGGAATTGAAACAAAACTCGTGGTTTACCCCAATGAACATCATGGCGGCTGGTCATTTGCCAATCAGAAAGACGCCTGGCTTCGCAGATTGAGCTGGTACGATCGGTTTTTGATGGCCGATTAAACCGCCTGTTTTTGGATTGAAATTCCGATACGGATGTAACCTGTAGCTAGCGAAGAACTGATATCAAATTTGAGGAGCACAATGAGTTGTGTGAGCTAAAGCTTTTTCGCGCAATTCGTCGGTCAGGGACAAACCTGCCCTCTCGTGCATATCAAACAATACGTAAATACACTCAAACGTGGCGGCCAGCTCCTGTTTGCTCAGATTGTTCATGCGATAGTTGACGGTCAACGACTTGTTGCCAACCTTGGTAACACCGGCATGTATATCCAGGATATCCCCAGCCGAGACCTCTGCCTGATATTCAATCACGTGTTTGACATCCACGAAACCAATTTCGCCACCTGCACTGACCACACCTGGCCAGTCAAACACCGCTGCCAGCA
>Ga0105054_10003561_pt1 | contig 24031 bp, 21 predicted proteins | sample BON02_FD_78091 | JGI IMG/M metagenome (GOLD analysis project Ga0105054, IMG submission 78091) | Freshwater microbial communities from Lake Bonney liftoff mats and glacier meltwater in Antarctica - BON-02 (megahit assembly) | ecosystem: Environmental > Aquatic > Freshwater > Ice > Glacier...
CCCTGCCGCTGGCCGCGCTGGAAGCCCATCGGCTGCCCTGTTTCTTCGTCACCGACCACAACAGCCCCGCGGCCATCGCCCTGATCGGCGCGCTGGGCCTGGATCTTCTGGCCAATGCCGGGACACCGCGCATCTGCGGCCCCGACCTGCTCGCGGCGACACCGCTGGGCGTGCTCAACTGCCATCCGGGCCGACTGCCCCGGTACCGCGGCGCCTGTGCGGTCGAACATGCCGTGCTGGCCGACGAGCCGGTCGCCAACACCGTGCACCTGATGAACGCAGGCATCGACGAGGGGCCGATTCTGGCGATCGAGGACGTGCCGCTTGCCGGCATCGCCAGTTACGCCGACCTGCGAGTGGCGACCTATGAAGCCGGCTTTGCCCTGTTCGCACGTTCCATCGCCGGACTGCAGGACGGCCGCCTGAGCCGCGCCGATTTCGCCGAACAGGGTGAAGGACGGCGCAACGGCCCGGTCGATGACGCCGCACTTGCCGAGATCGAGGCGCGGCTGGCCTCGGGCCGCTACCGGCCCGACGCCGAACGGGTCGCCTCGTGAAACTCGCAACACCCCTGGTGACCGAAGGGCTGACCCTGCGCACGCTCGATGCCGGCCATGCCGGCGGTCCCTATCTGGCCTGGATGAACGATCCCGAGATCATGGCCTATACCGAATCGCGCTTTGCCGCTCATGACCGGGCCTCGCTGGCCGCCTTCATCGCCGCGATGAACGACAGCCCGGCCAATCTGCTGCTGGGCCTGTTCAGCCGCGATGACGATGCCCATATCGGCAACATCAAGCTCGGTCCCGTCGAAGCCGGGCATCAGCGAGCCTGGATCGGCATCGTCATCGGCGACCGCGACCGCTGGGGCCAGGGACTGGCAGGCCAGGCGATCGATGCGGTAGCGAATCACGGCCTGGAGAACCTGGGCCTGCGCCGGGTGCTGGCCGGCATCTACGCCGACAACCAGGGCTCGCTGAAGGCCTTCCTGAAGGCCGGCTTCCGCGAGATCGCGCGGCTGCCGGGCCACAGCCGCAGCGGCCAGGACTGGGTCGACGACATCATCATGGCGCGCGGAGCCTGAGGGCGCATGAACCTGCTGCAACAGACACGCCAGACCATATCAGACCGGTTGTTCACCACTGCGCTGGCGCGCCATCGCTGCCGCATGGGCTGGCGCGATGCGCCGCGCTACACGAAACATTGGCAGGCCTGCGTCAAGGCGATGCACGACCCGCTGCCCCAGGCGGGCGAACTGGCGCCGGCAATCGAGGCGTTCCGCCGCAACGGCATCGCAAGTTTCCACACCGACGAAACCGCTGCCATCGCCCGCTCCATCTCGGCGCGCCTGGCCGCACGCGAGGCCGCCGGCGAGACGGTCTGGCAGGACGATCCCGAGACCATCGGCAACAACCGCTATGCCGGCGAAACCTGGCGCGACTTTCCCGAGCTGGAAGGCCTGTTCCGCGGCCCGCTGGGCACCTTCCTGGAGCACTACTTCGGCTGCCATTTCCGCATCTGGTTCGGCCTGCTCTACCGTAACACGCCCAAGAAGGACGCACGGGTGGGTTCCCAGCGCTGGCACAGCGATTCGGGGCCGGGAAGCTGCGTCAACGTGATGTTCTATCTCGACGAGACCGCCCCCGAGAACGGCCCGCTGGAGGCGCTGCCCTGGCCCGATGCGCTGGAAATCTTCCGCGGCGAACGCGCTGCCCTGCGCGCCAGCGGCGGCGCACACGATACCGGCGGCGACCGCAACGGCGCGCTCTACGATTACTACGGCAAGGTCGTCGCCGAACGTTACGCCGAACGCGTGATGCAGCCGGCCGGTCCCACCGGCCTGGTCGTGCCGTTTCTCAACAACACCCTCCACCGCGGCGGTTTCCCCATGCCCGGCCATCGCCGTACCGCCATGGTCTTCCACTGCTACCCCGGCAAGGCGCCGACGCCCTACGAACGCTACCGAAGGGAAGGCCTGGCCAAGCGCGGTTCCTACCCCAAGGACCCGGGAGAGACATTCTGATGGCACAACAAACGACCCCATCCCCGCAGGAGACCACCACGGCCACGGCAACCGATCCGCGCCGCGAGGACATCCTCGTGCTTTCCGACCCCCTGCTGTGGCACGATCCGCGCCTGCAGCGCATGCTGATCGACGGCATCGCGCGCGATGGTTTTTCCGATGCGGTCGTGTCCGCCTTGCGCACGGTGGGAGAGGCCGGCGGCTTTTCCGACATGGCCGGTTTCGTGGCCAGGGCGCGTGGCCATGCTGCGTCCCTGGCGCCCGAACTGCGCGACGGCGTCAACGCCGCGCTCGATCATCTGGAGGCGGCCGTCGTCTTCAACACGACCTGCTACCGGCGCGACACGCCGGAACGTTCGCGCGTCATCCAATGGCCCAACAACGAACGGCTCAAGGCCCAGGATCCGGCGTACTACTTCGACATCTTCGAGGATTTCCCGACGCGCGAGACGCCGCGTTTCATCGAGCGCGACACACCGATCGGCAGCGCCGGTTCGTGTTTTGCGCTGCGCATCGCGCACCAGCTCCAGCTCTGGGGATACAACTACGTCATCGAGGAAGACGACCTTCCCCCTGACGTGCCGCTCGACCGCATCCAAGAAACCAACTTCCGCATGGCCCCGGCGCGCATGGGCACTTTGTTCAATGTCGTGAGCATGCGCCAGATGGTCGAACGTGCCTTCGGCGAGTGGACGCCCGAACTGCTGCTGGCCCACAGCGGCACGCGTTATCTCGATCCCTTCCGCTCGGCAAAGCCGACCTACGACGATCTCGACGGCTACCTTGCCGACCACGACCGGCACAACGCCGCGCTGCGCCGCGCGCTGATGGCCTGCGAGGTTTTCGTCCTGACATTGGGGCCGACAGAAGCATGGAAGTTCGCTCACAGCGGTGATTTCACCAGCATCGCCCCCTGGAAGGTCGAACCCGGTCTGGTGCGCCCCCACAACCTGACGGTCGAGGAGCATGTCATCGAGCTTGAACGCCTATTCGACTGTTACAAACGCCATCGTCCGGGCATCAAGCTGATCATCACCGTGTCGCCGGTGCCGCTCGACAAGACCTATTCGACGCGCCATCACGTGGTCGAGGCCAACGCCCTGTCCAAGGCCAAGCTGCGCCTGGCCGCCGAGGAATTCGTCAGCCGCCATCCCGGCGAAGCCTTCTATTTTCCCTCCTACGAGATCGTCATGCACGGCACGCGCAACCCCTGGGAAGCCGACCGCCGCCATGTCTCGGCCGAGGCGGTCGAGCGTGTGATGACGATGTTTCGCCACATGTTCCTGGCCGACCAGACGGCGCTGGCGATGCACCATCATGCAGCGCCGCCACCGCCCAAGGGGCAGCCGATCCGGGGCGCCCTGCGCCAGGCTTCCGGGCCGCTGCGCCCCTATATCGCACGCGTGCTGCGCAAGCTGGGTTTGTAGGACAGGATCGTGAACCTTCCGGCACGACGCGCGCTGGCGCAGCTTCGCATCACGGCAGGGCAGGGCCTGAACGCCCTGCGCGCCATGCGCCCCGCCGCCCGGCGCGAGCAGCACGAGAACGCATTGCAACGTGCCGCCGGGATCAGCCTGCTCGACCGTCTGTCGCGCGACGACGCACAGCCGCCGCGCTACCGGCGCGTGCTGGTCGACGCCATGTGGGACAATCCCAACTACTGGACGCGCTACGCCCTGCTGCGCAACGCGCTGGGGCTGGCGGGCGCCCGGGAAGACGGGTTACTGGGCGAGTGGAACCGGCAGCGCGTGACCGGCACCCTGCAGGGACTGGGCATCACGACGCTGCAGGATTTCCGCATCGACGGCGCAGCCCGACGGCGCCACATGGCCAGGGCACGCGCGATGGCCGCGACCATCGCCGAAGCCGCCGACGCCATGGCGCTGACCTGGCCGGAGGAGTTTCCCGCCGAGATCGCCTATGACGGCATCATCCGGCGCCAGCGCCGCGGCGATGTCGATCCCGCCGATCCGATGCTGGCCGATCACATCGCCGAGGCGCTGGCCTGCCTGGCCGCGGCCGGCGACCTGCTCGACCGCGGCGGCTATGACCTGGTGGTGCTGAGCCACGCCATCAACTTCGATTTCGGGGCGCTGGCCTGGTGCGCCCAGCGGCGCGGCATCGACGTCGTCATCGCCTATGGCAACTACGGCTCCAACCGCTTCCTGCGCGTCGATGGGCCCGGCGCGCTCGACGACTTCTCCAACGTCCCCGACCGCGCCCGTTTCGACGGCACCGGACCCGAGGCCTTCGACCTGCTGCGCGCCAAGGGCCGGGGACTGATGGCCGACCGCCTGGGCGGCGCGACCGACGACATCGGCGCGGTCTATGCCTTCCAGAAGACGACCGGCGGCATGGGCCGCGACAAGGTCGTGGCCGAGCTCGGACTGGATCCGGCCAAGCCGGTGATCTGCGTCTATGCCTCCAACTGGTTCGACTTTCCCCATGGCGCGCCCATGGTGCATTTCCGCGACTTCCGTGACTGGATCGACGCGACGCTGGCGGTGGCGGCGGCAACGCCCGGCGTCAACTGGCTGTTCCGGCCGCACCCCTGCGACACCTGGTATGGCGCGGTGAACGGCCCGACGCTGGCCGATCTCGTAAACGCGACAGCATCGCCCCATGTCCATCTTGTGCCGGCCGAGTGGAACGGCGCCGAGCTGATGGGTGCCGTCGACGGCGGCATCACCTATTTCGGCACCGTTGCGGTGGAACTGGCCGCGGCGGGCAAACCCGCGCTGCTCGCCGACCGCGGCTGGTATGGCCATCTGGGATTCGCGCGCCTGCCCGAAAGCCGCCAGGACTACCTCGCCCTGCTTGCCGCGCCCTGGTGGCAGGAGATGGATCTGGCCGACTGCCGCGCCCGCGCCGAGGCCTTTGCCGGCTGGTGGTTTGCCATGCCCGACTGGCTGGAGCCGGGCCGACTGCGCGACGATTCCAACCAGGAAGCGATCTGGCAGACCCTGCCGGCCTGGCTGGAAAACGCCGACGCGGCCATCGCCCGGGAGATCGCCACCATTGCGGCATGGGTCGACAGCGGCGAGCGCCACCTCAACGTCTATCGCTGGAGCCGCGCCCTGGAGACCGGGGCAGAACGGCGAGGCGAGGCGGCGGCATCATGAACTCCGGCGGCACCCTGGCCCTGTGGCGGCGCGGCTATGCCCTGATGGAACCGCGCGAGCGGCGCAAGGCGCTGCTGCTGGCGATCGCGGTGGCCATCGCCGAGCTGGCCCAGCTTGCCGCCAGCATCGTCGTGCTGCCCGTGGTCGGCGTCATCGTCCAGCCCGACCTGCTGGAAAAGGGCGGCAAGATCGGTTGGCTCTACAGCTTCATTGGCGCCGATTCGCGCCAGTCCTTCCTGTTCATGCTCGCGGGCATCGCCTTTGTCGCCCTGCTGATCGGCCATCTGGGGATGCTTGCGGTCAACATCGCGCTGGAGCGTTTCGGGGCGCAGCTCAACGTGCGCATGTCGCGCGATCTTGTACAGGCGCTGGTCAACGCACCGTTTGCCTGGTTCCTGGGGCAGAACGCGGCCGCACTCACCCGTGTCGTCCACAACGACGTTACCTACTGGAGCCGCGACCTGATCGGCAACGGGTTGCGCATCCTCTCCATGGTGCTGACCCTGATCACGACGACCGCGCTGGTGGTCCTGATCACGCCGCTGGGCGGCCTGGCCATGCTGGTTCTGGCCGGAGTGCTGGCCGGGGTGACGACCAAGGCGGTCAAGGGACCGATGATCCGCTGGAACCGGGTCGGCCGGAAGGCCTCCGAGGGCTCCATGGTGATGACGACGCAGATCCTGTCGGGCATCAAGGACGTCAAGGCCAACCGCACCCAGGAACACTTCACGGCACTGTTCACCACAGCCACCGCCAAGACACGTTATGCCTCGGCGCAGGCGTTGATCCTGGGCCAGATTCCAGCCGCGGTGATCATGCTGATCATGCAAGCGGGCATCCTGCTGGTCATGATGGGGCTGTGGTGGTCGGGCGTCGACGGCGGCGCCATGGCGGCCCAGATGGCGCTGATCGTGCTCGCATCGGCGCGTATCACGCCGGCGATCATCCGTTTCCAGACCGCGATCGGCAAGCTGATCAACACCCAGACCTGGGTCGCCGGCCTGCTCGACCTGCTCGATTCCGCCAGGAACGCCGCAGCGAGCCAGCCGCGGTCCACACGCCATGCCACACTCGATAGCTGGTCGGCGATCCACTTCGACAAGGTCGGCTACACCTATGAGAGCGGCGAGCGGGTGGCCCTGCACGCGGTCGACGCCGAACTCGATCGCGGTGCCTGCATCGGTCTTCAGGGACCCTCCGGCGCGGGAAAGAGCACCTTTGTCGACCTGTTGCTGGGCCTGCTCTCCCCCACCCAGGGCAGCATCCGCATCGACGCCGTCGCACTCTCCGACATCGGCCAGGACTGGCTGCACCATGTCGGCTACGTGCCCCAGCAGCCCTTCTTCACCGACGACACCCTGGCCGCCAACATCGCCCTGGGCCTGCCGCGCGACGAAACCCGCCTCAGGGCGGTGCTGGCCCAGGCCGGCCTCGCGGAATTCCTGGACTCGCTGCCGCACGGCCTGGACACGCCGCTGGGCGACCGCGGCCAGCGCGCCTCGGGCGGCCAGCGCCAGCGCATCGCGATTGCCCGCGCGCTTTACCGTGAACCCGACCTGCTGGTGCTCGACGAAGCGACCTCCGCGCTCGATGCCGAGACCGAAGCCTCCCTGGTCGACACGCTGCGGGGCCTCAAGGGCGCCATCACCATGGTCATCGTCTCGCACCGCGAGGCGCCCATGGTGCTGTGCGACACCATCCTTGCGTTCGACGAGGGCAGGGTGAGCATCCAGAAAGGCAGCACCCCGAAGCAGCCGGCAATCGTGGAGGGATCGTGATGGGAACACCCCCGGTGATCATCCACGTCGGTGTTTCCAAGACGGGCACATCGACCCTGCAGGAGGAGGTCTTTCCCGCACACGAGGGGATCGATTTCCGCTTCTGGCCGGCCGAAGGCGACATCCCGCAGCTCTACGACTGCCTCTATGCCGACACCATCTACGACGACGAGGCGCGCTTCGAAGCCTGTGCCCAGGCGATCGCCGAAAGCCATCGCGACGCAACCGGTCCGGTCCTCTATTCGCGCGAGCACCTGACCCACCAGCGCTACGAGAAGGGCGTCATGGCCGCACGCCTGCGCCGCCTGTTCGGGAAGGCGCGCATCGTCATCACCATCCGCAACCAGTTCGACTGGATCGAATCCTCCTACATCTGGGACCAGAACATCCTGCGCACGCCATGGCAGGGCCTGCCGCCCTCCATGGAGGGATACCTGGCGGGCCAATGGAAGGAACGCTGGCGCAGCCGGCTTTCCTCGGGCGACTTCGGCGTCATCGTGCGCCGGTATGTCGAACTGTTCGGCCGCGAGAACGTCTGTGTCCTGCCCTTCGAGGAATTCGTCGGCGAACCCGATCTGTTCGCCGACCGGCTGTTCGGTTTCCTGGGCGTCGATCGCGAGCGCGGGCGCGCCCTGATGGAAGGCAAACACCGCAACCCGCGCCTGAGCGCGCGCGAGCGGGCCTTCCTGCGCTGGCGCGCCTGGCTGGTGCCGCTGGCGCTGCAGCGCGTCTGTGCCAGGTGGAACATGCCCTCGGCGATCACCGCGTGGCTGCGGGGCGGGCCGCGTTACCGCGCACCGGTGCCCCAGGCATGGCGCGAACGGCTGGGCGCGCATTACGCTCCGGGCAACCGCTACATCATGGAAACCTTTGCGCTTCCGCTCGGCCGCTACGGCTATCCGGTATGAGCGGCGAGACGGCGCAAGGGCACGGGGAAGGACGGACATGACGCTCCAGATCGGCAACCGGGCCTACGGCGGGCCGGGCGGCAAGGCCCTGGTCATTGCCGAAATCGCCCAGGCCCATGACGGCTCGCTGGGTACGGCGCACGCCTATATCGACGCGGTGGCCGATGCCGGTGCCGACGCGATCAAGTTCCAGATGCACATCGCCCAGGCGGAATCGACGCGCGAGGAACCCTGGCGCACCAAGTTCTCGCGCCAGGACGTCACGCGCTACGAATACTGGCAGCGCATGGAGTTTGCGCCCGAACACTGGCAGGGCCTGTGCGACCACGCCCACGAACGCGGCCTGCTCTTCATCGTCTCGCCGTTCTCGCGCCAGGCGGTCGAGCGCATGGTGGCGATCGGCGCCGACGTGCTCAAAATCGCCAGCGGAGAGGCCCTGGTGCTCGACGGTCTGGTGCCCGCCGATGTCACTCTGCCTGTGATCGTCTCGACGGGCATGAGCACGTGGAGCGAGATCGAGGCCAGTGTCGCGGCGGTGCAGGCCCGCGGGCTTTCCTTCGGCCTGCTGCAATGCACCTCGCAATACCCCACGCCCTTCGACCTCGTCGGCCTCAACGTCATCGACGAAATGGCGCGCCGATTCGACTGCCCGGTCGGCCTTTCCGATCATTCGGGCACGCCCTATCCGACGCTGGCCACCCTGGCGCGCGGCCACGGCCTGATCGAGGTCCACGTCACCTTCCATCGCGGCATGTTCGGTCCCGATGTCTCCTCCTCGCTGACCCTGGAGGAATTCGCCCAGGTCTGCGCCGCGCGCGACGCCTTTGCCGCCATGAACGCCGCGCCGGTCGACAAGGATGCGCTGGCCGCCCGCCTCGACAACCTGCGCGGCATCTTTTCCAAGAGCGTGGGCATCACCCGGCCGCTGGCCGCCGGCGCGGTGCTTGACCGTGACGCGCTGACGCTGAAGAAACCGGGCACCGGCATCCCGGCGGCCGAACTCGGCAGCCTCGTCGGCCGCCGACTCGTGCGGGACGTCGATCCCGGCGACCTTCTCAAACGCTCGGATGTGGAGTGAGACCATGAACGCACGGCGCAAGATCTGAATCGTCGTCAACAGCCGGGCAAACTACGGCCGCATCAAGACCGTGATGGCCGCGGTGCAGGACCACCCCGATCTGGAACTGCTCACCGTGGTCGGGGCCTCGGCCCTGCTGCATCGCTTCGGCAACGTGCGCGAGATCATGGAGCGGGACGGCTTCAAGGCCGATTCCACGGTTTACACGATCATCGAGGGCGAGAATCCCACGACCATGGCCAAGTCGACCGGCCTTGCCATCATCGAGCTCGCCACGATCTTCGAGAATCTGAAACCCGACATCGCGCTGACCGTGGCCGACCGCTTCGAGACCATGGCGACGGCGGTGGCCGCCAGCTACATGAACATCCCGGTCGCCCACACCCAGGGCGGCGAGGTGACCGGCTCGATCGACGAGAGCGTGCGCCACGCCGTAACCAAACTCTCGCATCTCCACTTCCCCGCTACGGAGCTGGCGCGCGACAACGTGCTGCGGATGGGCGAGGACCCCGCGACCGTATTCCTGACCGGCTGCCCCGCGATCGATGCCATCGCCGACATCGACTACACGATCTCCAGGGATTTCTTCGAACGCTACCAGGGCGTCGGCCCGGCGCTTGACCCCGCCAGACCCTACATGGTGGTGCTGCAGCATCCGGTGACGACCGAATACGGCCAGGGCCTGGCCCAGATCGAGGAAACGCTGGCCGCCGTGGCCGAAACCGGCATGCAGACCGCATGGCTGTGGCCCAATGTCGATGCCGGTTCCGACCAGGTCTCCAAGGGCCTGCGCCGCTTCCGCGAGAACAACCCGGCCGCGCCGCTGCACTTCTATCTCAACTTCGAGGTCACCGATTACGCCCGCCTGATCAACGGCGCGGCCTGTCTGGTCGGCAATTCCAGTTCGGCGCTGCGCGAGGGTTCCTACCTGGGCGTGCCGGCGGTCAACATCGGCTCGCGCCAGGGCGGGCGCGAGCGCGGCGACAACGTGATCGATGCCGGCTATGACCGCGCCGAGATCGCCAAGGCCATTGCCGACCAGTTGGCCCACGGCCGCTACGAACGCTCGCTGCGCTTCGGCGATGGCACCGCCGGCAAACAGATTGCCGAGGTTCTGGCCACCGCGCAGCCCAAGGTGCAGAAGCGCCTTGCCTACTAGGAAGACGGAGACCGTCATGGACCAGCCGCTTACCGACCATCTTGCCTTTCTGCGCGAGCGTGTCTTCCAGACCGGGACCAAGTGGCCGCAGTTCGAGCTGCTGCTGGGCGACATCGCCGAGCTTGCCGGGCAGACGCCGGCGGGCGCCACGGTGGTCGGGCTGGAGCGCACCCTGCTTTATGGCGGCATCAGCCTTGTTGCCCCCTTCTTCGCCCACGCCAACTACATCAGCGTCGACTGCAGCCCGGAATCGGCCGACGCACGCGGCGCCTACAACGACTGGATGACCGATGACACGCGCTGCATCCGGCGCCAGCACGACCGGCGCGGGTCGCCGACCGCGACCGGACTGGACGAGGCGACCGCCGATCTCGTCCTGGTCCCCAACCTGGTGCATCACGTGCGCGATCAGGCCGGTTTCTTTGCCGAGATGGCGCGCATCCTCAAACCGGGCGGGCGTCTCTACGTCTTCGAGCCGCTGGTGCGCGAGCTGCATCAGAAACCCGACGACTACGTGCGCTACACGCCCTGGGGCGTGGAGGCCATGTGCGCCGATGTCGGCCTGACCGTCGACACGGTGCACGACCAGGGCGGGCCTTTCGAGGTCATCTCCTACTGCTGGACCCAGGCGCTGGAATACATTCCCGAGGCCGAGCGCAAGACCTGGACCGACTGGTTCTATGGCAAGCACATGCCCGAGCTGCTGGAGATGGACCGCAAGTACCCGGACAATCTCGTGCGCAAGCACACCAGCTTCCCGATGACCTGGTCGGTGCTGGCAAGCAAGGCCGCCGCCTGATGTGGCAGGGCCAGACCGTCTTTGCCGTGGTGCCGGCGCGCGGCGGCAGCAAGGGCGTGCCGCGCAAGAATCTGCGGCCGCTCGCCGGTCGGTCGCTGATCGCGCGCGCCGCCGATTTCCTCGCCGGCCTCGACTGGCTCGACGCCGCGCTGGTCTCCACGGACGATGAGGAAATCCGCGACGCGGCCATGGCGGCCGGCCTCGACGCCCCCTTCCTGCGCCCGGCCGAGCTCTCCGACGACAGCGCCGAAGCGATCGGCGTCTGGCGCCATGCCTGGCTTGCCTGCGAGGAACGCCATGGTCGCCGTTTCGATCTGGGCCTCTATCTTGAGCCGACCAGCCCGCTGCGCCGGGAAGAGGATGTGACACGCTGCCTGGAAGCCCTGCTGGGCGGGCCCTTCGAGACCGCGGCCACGGTGTCGCCCACGCCCAGCTCCTATTCCTTCCAGAAGAGCCTGACCTGCGACGATGGCGGCCGCCTGACCTTTGTCGCGCCGCCGGCCGAACGGCTGAACCGGCGCCAGCTTGTGCCGCGCACCTGGCACCGCAACGGTCTGTGTTATGCCGCCCGCCGCGCCGCCATTGTCGAGGGCAATGACATCATTGGCGAGGCTACGGCCGGAGTACCGGTCGAGCGCCGTGTCGCCAACATCGACGAAGTCTTCGATTTCGACATTGCCGAGCTGATCCTGCGCAACGAAACCGCGGCATCGGCGTGAAGGTCCTGATCGTCTTCGACGCGGATATCGTCATCCGCCATTTTGTCATGAGCGGCGTGTTCAACGATCTGGTCGCGGCCCACGACGTGACCTTTGCCTTCCTCGATCCCGCGCACAAACGCATGGGACCGGTGCGTCCAGAGGCGCTCGACCTGGCGGGCGCGCCCTACGAGATCATCAAGCCCGATCCCTACCGTATCCGTCTGTGGGCCGAACTCTTCAGCATCGACCGTTTGCGTTTCCGCCCCGGTCGCCAGCATCGCGCCAACCGTTACTTCCAGTGGCACGCCATCGGCCGCAAGGCGCGCCTGAAGTACCAGACCCTGGCGCTGCCCGGCCTGCGTCAGGCCTTCGGCTGGCTGCAGCGCAAGCGCCTGGCGCGCCATCCCAATGTCGAGATCGAAAGCCTTCTTGACCGGGTGCGCCCCGACATCGTGATCCACCCCTGTGTCCTCAACGGCCTGTTCATCAACGACCTGATCGCGTTGTGCGACCGGCGCGGCGTGCCCTGCGTCACCGTGATGAATTCCTGGGACAACCCGGCGACCAAGCAGGCGATGGTCGGCTCGCCCGACCTTCTGCTGGTCTGGGGCGAACAGAGCGAACGCCACGCCATGGCCTACATGGGCATGCCGCCAGAACGCATCCGCCGCTTCGGCGCCGCCCAGTTCGAGGTCTATCACGAGCCGCCGCGCCTGGACCGGGAAACCTTCTGCGCCGCCCACAAGATCGATCCGGCAAACCGCATCCTGCTTTATGCCGGCTCGAGCAAGGAGACCGACGAATTCGGTCACCTGCAGGCGATCGACGCCATGATCGAGGACGGCCGGCTTCCCGGCACCTCGGTGATCTACCGCCCCCATCCCTGGGGCGACGGCGGCCGCGGCGGCCATCGCCTGCTCGACCACCCCTGGCGCCATGTCCGCATCGAACGTTCGATGGTCGCCTATCTCGAGCAGGTCAGGGCGGGCAACAAGGAGAAGTCGCTGCCGGACTACCGCGATACCCGCGACCTGCTCTGCCACATCGACGCCCTGGTCTCGCCGCTCTCGACGATCATCCTGGAGGCTGCGCTGCTGGGCCATCCGGTGATGTGTTTCGTGCCGCGCGACGAGTGGGAGGAGGCCGAACACTTGCGCCTGTCGCTGCCCAGCGTGCACTTCGATGCGATGTACCGCATGCCCGGTGTGATCACCGCGAACGGGCGCGAGGCCATGCTTGCCGCCCTGCCCGAACTGCTGGAGAAGGCAGCCGATCCGCAGCTTGCCGCGGACCTGCGCAAGGCGACCGAGTTCGTTGTCGCGCCCTTCGAGGAAACCTGGGGGCGCCGCATGGTCGCCCTGGTCGAGGAACTGGGGGAACGGCGATGACGGAACTCTCAGGCGCCACCTGCGCCGTCACCGGCGGCGGCGGGTTGATCGGGTCCTTCCTGGTCGACGACCTGGTGGCGCGCGGCGCGCGGGTTGTCGTCATCGACGACTTCTCCAAGGGGCGGCGCGCCAACCTTGCCCATCATGGCGACGCCATCACGATTCGTCAGGCCGATCTGGAGCAGGCAGGCACCGCTGTCGCTGCGCTGGAGGGCGCCGATGTCGTCTTCCATCTGGCCAGCCGGGCCTATGGCGTGGGCCACGGCGCCGGGCGTCACATGGAAATCCTGGCGCACAACGAGGCGATCACCAACAACGTGCTCGATGCGGTCGCCCGGCAGCGCCCGCGCCACCTGCTGGTCACCTCGTCCTCCTGCGTCCATCGCGACGACGGCCCCGACACCGTGCCCGAACTGGCGCTGTTCGACGGCGACCCCGAGCGGGCCAATCTGGGGTATGGCTGGGCCAAGCGATTCCTGGAGCAGAAGGCCCTGCTGCTGGCTGCGCAGACCGGCATCGATCTCACCATCGTGCGGCCCTTCAACATCTATGGCGAACGTTACGCCTGGGTCGGGGAATCCAGCCAGGCGATCCCGATGCTGACGCACAAGGTGATGTCGGGCGCCGATCCCGTGGTGATCTGGGGCTCGGGCCGGCAGCGGCGGACGTACCTGCACGCCAGCGACTGCGCCGCCGTCATGGCAGGCCTCGTGGCGACCGGCTGGACCGACGGTCCGGTCAACATCGGCCTTGCCGAAACCGTCAGCGTGAAGGACCTGGTCACCATGCTCTGCCGCCTTGCCGGGCGTTCCCCCGAGCTGGTCTGCGACACGAGCAAACCCGAGGGGCGTTTCGTCAAGAGCAGCGACCCCGCCCGCCTGTTGACCGCCCTGCCGGATTTTGCCCCCAAGGTCTCGCTTGAGGCCGGGTTGGACCGCATGATCGCCTGGCATTGCAGCGAATTTTCATGAGCCAAAGCCCACACGTGCCCGCAGGGGCCAGGGAGCGGCTCGGCAGGGGACATGCCGAGATTCAGCTCATGTCCAAGGGCGATTTCGACCATCGCCTGGACGAGATGATCGCCGGACGTGCGCCGCGCGATTTTTTCTACGGGTTCCTCGGCCTGATCGAGAAGGGTTACGACGCGCGGTTCCAGCGCACCGATCGGCCCTACACCGGTGTGGGCGGCGCCATCGCCACCTGGCGCGAGCGGGTGCGGGCGCGCCTGACCGGCTTTTCCGAACGCGACCGGGTGCTCGAGGAGCGCGCCGCCAACTGGTTCCGCGCCAAGGTCATGGTGTCCTTCACCGACCACTTCAGCCTGACCCTGGGCCGCGTCACCAAACCCATGATGGTGCGGCCCTACACCATCGGCCTGTTCCACGGCCTGTCCGACATCGAGGCCCGGCTACCCCGATTCGGGCGTCTCACCGGCTACGGCCATATCTGGCGCTCGCTGGCGGGCCTCGATCACATCGGCTTTTTCGGGCCCGCCGACCGCGAGGAGGCGGTCGCCCGTTACGGCCTGGACCGCGAGCGCACCAGCATCTTCCCCTTCGGCGTCGACACCGATTTCTGGTGCCCCGGCGAAGAACCCCCGGTCGAGAAACCTTTCGTGCTGTCGGTCGGTTCGGACCCCAGCCGAGATTTCGCCACCCTGGTCGCGGCACCGGTGCGCGCGCCGGTCCACATCATCACGCGCCTGCCGGTCGCGGTGCCCGCCGAGCGTTCCAATGTCACGGTCATGGCCGGCCACTACTTCAAGAGCCCGCTCGACGATGTCGGGCTGCGCCGGCTCTACCGCCAGGCCAGCGTCGTCGTCGTGACCCTAAAGGACGTCTTCCAGCCGACCGGCTACAGCGTCTGCCTGCAGGCCATGGCCTGCGGCCGTCCGGTCGTGCTCTCCGACATCCGCGGCCTGTGGTCACCCGGTCTGTATGCCGACGGCGAACATGCCCGCCTGGTGCCCCCCGCCGACCCGCAGGCCATGGCCGCGGCAATCAACCAGTTGCTCGACAACCCGGAGATGGCCCGTCGCATGGGCGAAAACGCACGGGCGGTGACCCTGCTCAACCACCGCCTGGAAACCATGGATGCGGCGCTGGAAGATCTCGTCTGCCTGGCCCCGGCCATCGAACGCCGTTGAAGGTTTTCCCATGAAAGTCGCGATCGGTTATCACGTCCAGGACGGTCCCTGGGGCGGCGGCAACCGCTTTGCCAAGGCGCTGACCGCAGCGCTCCTGGCGCGCGGCGACAGCGTTGTCTTCGATCTGGCCGATCCCGACATCGACATCATCGTGCTGACCGATCCGCGCAGCCGCAGCCCGCAGGTGAGTTTTGCCGCCGGTGCCTGCCTGCGCTACCGGCGCACCAATCCCCGGGCCATCGTCGTGCACCGCATCAACGAATGCGACGAGCGCAAGGGAACCAGGAACATGAACCGGCGGCTGCGGCTGGCCAATTACGCCGCCGACCACACCGTCTTCATCGCAAGCTGGCTGAAGGACCTCAACCTGTGGCGCCACGGCGAATGGTCGGTGGTGCTGAACGGCGGCGATCCAGACCTGTTCCGCGCCGAGGCCAATGTGCCATGGGACCGCAAGGGACCGCTCAAGCTGGTCACCCACCACTGGGGCGGCAACCGCCTGAAGGGCTTTGATGTCTATGAGGAGATCGACCGCCTGGTCGCCACGCCTACCTGGAAGAACCGTCTGGCCTTCACCTATGTCGGCAACCTGCCCAGGGACGTGAACTTCTCGGCAACCCGGGTCGTGGCGCCGCTCGACGGCGAGGAACTGGCCGCGGAACTGGCCAGCCACCACGTCTACATCACCGCATCGCAGAACGAACCCGCGGGCATGCACCACATCGAGGGCGCACTGACCGGCCTGCCGCTGCTCTACCGCGAATCCGGCGCCCTGCCCGAATACTGCCGCGGCTTCGGCGAAGCCTTCACCAACCCGCATAACTTCCATCATGCGCTGGGCCGCATGATGCAGAACTACGAGGAACACAAGGCGGCGATGCCCGGTTACCGCCACATGACCGGACGCATGGCGGCGGGATATCTCGACATCTTCGACGAACTGCTTTCCCGCCGCGACGAGATCATCGCCGCCCGCCGCGGCCGCCGCGATCTGGCCGCCGAACTGCTCAACCGGCTGCCCTGGTAATCCCCGTCCACCCCTACACGAAACATCATGTGCGGCCTCGCCGGCATCGTTGATTGGAACACCCGCGTCGCGCCCGAGACCGTGCGCGGGGCCGTGGTGGCCATGACCGACCGGCTGGCCCATCGCGGGCCCGACGATGCCGGAGTGTGGTCGGACGGCATCGCAACCCTGGGCCACCGCCGCCTGGCGATCATCGATCTCAGCGCGGCCGGCCACCAGCCGATGCTCACGCCCGACGGGCGCTACGCCATCGTCTACAACGGCGAGATCTACAACCACCTGGAGATGGCCGCCGAACTCGCTGAAACCGGATTCCAGCCGCGCGGCCATTCCGACACCGAAATCCTGCTGGCCGCCATCGCCGCCTTCGGCCTGAACGGCGCCCTGGAGCGCGCGACGGGCATGTTCGCCATCGCCCTGTGGGACACGCAGCGGCGCGAGTTGACGCTGGTGCGCGACCGCCTGGGCAAGAAGCCGCTCTACTGGACCAGCGCCGGCGGCCGTGTGGCCTTTGCCTCCGAACTGTCCGCGCTGATGGGTCTGGAGACGACACCACGGCACGTCGATCAGGACGCCCTTGTGCTCTACCTGCGCCACGGCGCGGTACCGGCGCCGCGCACCATCCTGGCCGGCGTGCACAAGCTGGAACCGGGAACGGCGCTGGTCTTTGCCGCACACGACCGGGCCGACGAACAGCGCTACTGGAACCTGCGCGAGATCGCCATCGACGGTGCACTGGACCCCTTCGAGGGCAGCGCGGCGGACGCCGACAACGCGCTGGAGGCCCTGCTCGACACTGCGGTGGCACAGCGCATGATCGCCGACGTGCCGCTTGGCATCTTCGTTTCCGGCGGTATCGATTCCTCCCTGATCGCCGCCCTGATGGCCCGCGCCAGCGACCGCCCGGTCAGGAGTTTCACCATCGCCTTCGACGAGGCCGGCTGGGACGAGGGGCCGCACGCGCGCGCCGTCGCCGATCATCTGGGGCTGGACCACCGCGAACTGCGGGTCGATCCGGCCACGGTGCCGGAGATGGCCGAAACAGTGGCGGGCCATTTCGACGAACCCTTTGCCGATGCCTCCATGATCCCGACCTTCCTGGTCAGCCGCATGGCGCGCGAGGACGTGACCGTGGCGATCGGCGGCGATGGCGGCGACGAACTCTTTGCGGGCTATTCGCGTTACCCCTGGGTGCTCGATACCTGGTCGCGCCTGCGGCCATGGCCGCGACCATTGCGGGCGCTGGGCGCCGGACTGCTGGCGCGCGCGCCGGTCGGCGGCGCACTCGGGCACAAGCTGCACCACTACGGCGCCATGATCGACGCTGCCGGCAGCGACGATCTCTATCGCCGCACCATCAGCGCCTGCCGGAACCCAGGGCGCGTGGCGCGCGGCGGACGCGAACCGCGCGGTCTGGTCTGGGACTCGACCCTGCGCAGCGAGCTGCCCGATCCGCTGGCGCGCATGCAGGTGATGGACGGGGCGACCTTCCTGCCCGACGACATCTTGACCAAGGTCGATCGCGCCTCCATGGCCGTCTCGCTGGAGGTCCGCGCGCCGCTGCTCGACCACCGCATCGCCGAATTCGCCTTCACACTGCCGCGCGCGATGCTGCTGGCCGACGGCCAGGGCAAACTTCCCCTGCGCCGCCTGCTCGACCGCCATGTGCCACCGGCTCTGACCCGGCGGCCCAAGCAGGGTTTTTCACCGCCCGTCGGGGCCTGGCTGCGCGGCCCGCTCAAGGCCTGGGCGGGCGATCTGCTCGCGCGCAAGCGGCTCGACGACAGCGGCCTGATCAACGGGCAGGCGGTCGAGACCTTATGGCAGCAGCATCAGTCCGGCGGCTGGCATCATGCCAATGCCCTGTGGGCCGTCGCAATGTTCGAACACTGGCGCGAGAAACACCTTGGCTGAGCTCTCAGAGCGCGCGCCCCAGAGGATAGTTCTCCTCGGTGTGGAGGTAGTAGGCGCCTTCGGAGATTTCCTCAGGCCGGCGGCAGATGAAGGCCGCCCGGTTGCGGTTGAGGTTGAAGGACTGCTGGCGGTGGCAGGGCGAATGTTCGATGTCGGCGAAGCCGGCCATCTCCAGCCAGGCCGCGATGGCGCTGCGCGAGGGCAGGTGGGTGACGTTGCTGGAAACATGGCTGGCCTGGTGCACGGTCTTGGGCACGTTGTGCCAGATCTCGACGCAGGGCTGGTTGCGCGTAGCCGAACGGCGTGCGGTCGCCGTCTCCAGCACCAGCAGGCCGTCGGGCGCCAGCCAGTCGAACAGGCGTACGATCATGCGCAGTTGCTCGGGGTTGTGATAGAGCACGCCGGTGCACCAGATCAGGTCGAAGGGCAACACGTCGGCCAATACGTCGTCGTACATGATGTTGCCGTAGCGCAGCTCGACCTTGTCGAGAACGCCGCGTTTGGCCAGAGCCGTCTCCAGGACGTCCTTGGCATGGGGCAGGTCGGCCAGGATCAGGCGCTCGGCGCCCAGGGTGACGAGACGCTGCGTATCGACACCGTCGCGCGGCCCGACTTCCAGCACGCGGCCCAGATGCCGCCCGGCCAGACGCGCCTGGAGATGTTCGAAGAGGTGGATGCGATAATCGCGCGTGTCGCCGCGCAGGCGACGCAGCGCGCGCCTTGGAAGATCGATCCAGCGGTAAATCGACATGACGTTATCGCTCCCGTCCTGACGTCGCGGCGCACCGGGAAACGGCGCGGGGAGCCAACTTATAGGTGCGCCAGCTGGCCCGGAGAACCCCAATCGTGACGCGCGAGGTTTCCGGCGACGGCCGCATGCGCCCGCTCGACCGGCTGCGCTGGCTGGCAATCAACGCCACGCGCAACATCGCCGGCGGTTTCACACCCGTGCCCATGGAGAGAGGCCGACCCGACACACGTGCGCTGACATTGGCGCCGGGCTGGCGAGGCTCGCCCTCCCGCCTGATCTCCGATGCGGTGTTGCGCCACGAACTCGCAGCCCTGTTCGGCGGCCGCCCCGTGCACATCATTGACGTCGGCTGCGGCAGCGGCGGCGCGCGCCAGCACTTCGTCGATGCCGGCCTCACCGGCACCTATCTGGGCATCGACATCGACGACCGGTTCGACCATCTGGCCGTCTTCGAAGGCATCGAAGGCGGATTCGAACAGGGCGATGCCCATGCCGTGGCTCTGCCGCAGGCCGATCTCGTCTTTTCCTTTTCCGCGCTCGAGCACATTCCCGACGACGCTCGCCTGATCACACGGTTGCGCGGCGTGCTGCGTCCCGGCGGCGCGCAGGTCCATGTCCTGCCCGGCGGCTGGGCGATCCTGCCCTACCTGTGGCACGGCTGGCGCCACTACCACCGGCGCGCCCTGGCCGCGCGTTTCGATCTTTCGCGCAGCCGCATCATCGCCATCGGCGGCCCAGCCGCCCTGGTGCTGCACACCACGATGATCGCGATTCCCGAAATCCTGCTGCGCTTCGATCTGCGCGGACGCCTGCCCGGGCTCTACGGCCGCCTGGTCGCGCTGAGCCTGCGGATCGACGGCGCCATCCCCGGCATGGCGACCAATTACGTCGTGATCGAATGCGCGCCCGAGGCGCCCTGATGCAGCGCCTCGCGCGACAGGGCCCGGTTGAGGCCCAGCACCGGCAGATGGGCCAGTTCGAGCAGCACACGGCGGGGCGAGGTCTTCCAGCGTTCGTCGCGGCGCAGCCCCTTGTCGGCGCTGCTGTCGAGATAACCGAAACTGCCGAACAGGATGTGCTGGCCGCCCGCACCGGCGCCGGGACCGCCAAGCCCCGCCATACGGCCGAGCGCCGGAGCGCCCTCGTCGCACAGCGCGTCGTAGCCGACCCGCATCCAGGGTGCGCTGCCGGCCCGGAGTGCCGCGGCCATCTCCCGGTTGCGCCGGGTCCAGCGCGCCAGATAGATCAGGCTCTGGGGCATGGCGCGGCGCAGGCGGGCACGCAGCGGGTGAGCGGCCATCTGCTCGGCCCACAGGCGCGTGGCATCCATCGTGGCCATGCGCCCGAGCGTGCTGTCGAGGTAACTGCGGACATCCTTGACCAGGTGAACCGCCGCGAGACGCCCGGGCGCGACCGCCTGCAGCGCCCGGTAACTCTCCAGCGACTTGGAGGCATCGACCAGCAGCATATCGCCCAGGTGTTCGCCGAGAATGCGGTCCAGCAGCCGGTACCGTTCAACGAGATCGAGATCGGCAAACTGCGCCGCAACGGCCGCGACCGGTCCCCAGACCGGGCAGTCCTGCGCGGCCGCACCGCAGGTGCAGGCGCGCGGCATCTCCACCGGACGGCTGATCAGGGCCAGCGTGCGGTCGACCTCGCCCAGAGCGATGACGCCGGGTTGTGTGCCCAGGTTCCAGGCCAGCGGCGTCGAGCCGCTGCGTTCCAGCGAGAGGATGTAGAGATAACGTGCCACGGTTCCCGCAGGGTCAGGGCCAGCAAGACCCCTCTGTGCCGCCCCGGCGCGTGCGCGTCAACACGGGCCGGGATCGATACGGCTGACCGGTGGACTTCGCCGGGGCCATCGGCGAGTCTGGTGGCCCATCCCGCAGGTCATCTGGAACCATGACGCGAACCGCCCTCATCTTCGGCATCAGCGGCCAGGACGGCGCCTATCTGGCCCGCCTCCTGCTCGACAAGGGCTATGCCGTGCACGGCACCTCGCGCGATGCCGAACACCATGGTTTTTCCAACCTGGTGCGCCTGGGCCTGCGCGAGCGCGTTGAGGTCCATTCGGCCACGCCGACAGATTTCCGCAGCGTCTTCCAGGTCATCCGCCGCGTTGCGCCCGAGGAAATCTACAATCTCTCGGGCCAGAGTTCGGTCGGGCTTTCCTTCGAGGAGCCCGCCGAGACCCTGCAGAGCATCACGCTGGGCATGCTCAACATCCTGGAAACCGTGCGCTTCATCGACGCCCCTGCACGTCTCTACAGCGCCTGTTCATCCGACTGTTTCGGCAACACCGGCGGCGTGCCCGCCACCGAAGAGACCGCCTTCCGACCGCGCAGCCCCTATGGCGTGGCCAAGGCGGCGGCCTTCTGGGAGGTCGCCAACTATCGCGAGAGTTATGGCCTGTTCGCCTGCTCGGGCATCAACTTCAACCATGAATCGCCGCTGCGCCACGCGCGCTTTGTCACCCGCAAGATCGTCTCGGCTGCCTGCCGCATCGCCGATGGTTCGGGCGAACGCCTCAAGCTCGGCAACATCGAAGTGGCGCGCGACTGGGGCTGGGCGCCCGAATATGTCGATGCCATGTGGCGCATGCTGCAGCAGGACGAGGCCGACGACTTCATCGTCGCGACCGGGCAAAGCCGCAAGCTGGAGGATTTCGTCGCCGGCGCCTTTACCGCCGTCGGGCTCGACTGGCGCGAGCATGTCGATGCCGATCCGACCCTTCTGCGGCCCGCCGATCTTTCGGTTTCCTCGGGCGATCCCTCCAAGGCGGAACGGCTGCTGGGCTGGCGCGCACACATGATGATGGACGATGTCGTGGCCGCCATGGTCGCGGCCGAGCGCGGGCAGGACGCGGCCCTGTGATCGAAGCGGCCAAGCAGATCCTGCGACCGGCGCGTTATGCCGGCGCCGCCCTGGCCGCACGCGCCCGCGTTGCGCTGGGCCTGGCGCGCCAGGACCCCGCACCCGTGCAGTTCGTCATCGAGGAGCAGGACTGGGCGATCCGGCGTGTCGGCAACGGCGTGCGCGACGGCATCGAGCGGAACCATCCGGGCCAGGTCGCACTGACGCTGAACGCCGCAGCCGCGACCCGTCGCGTCGTCCACCACGGCTCGCAATACGCCTGGGTCGCCTGGGCGCCCTTCCTGTCGCGCTCCAACCGTTATGCCGTCTCCTTCTTCCACGGCAAACCCGAGGACGGGCCCGACATCGCCCGCCACATCGACCAGTTCCTGGCCAGCGTCCCCCGGCTCGACCGCATCGTGGCCTCCAACAGCCTGCTGATGGAGCGCCTTTCGGGCTGGGGCGTGCCGGCGGCCAAGCTGGTGCAGATTCCCATCGGCACCGATACCACCCTGTTCCGGCCGCCTGACGCGGCGGCACGGCAGAAGGCGCGGCAGCGCTTCGGGGTGCCTGACGGGCATATCGCCATCGGCAGTTTCCAGAAGGATGGCGTCGGCTGGGGCGACGGCATGGATCCCAAGCCGATCAAGGGGCCGGACCTGTTCGTCGCCGCGGTCGAAAGAATCGCCCGCGAGGTTTCCGTCTTTGTCCTGCTGACCGGGCCGGCGCGCGGTTACGTGAAAGCCGAGCTCGAAAAGCGCGGCATTCCTTTCGGCCACGACTATCTGGCCGATTACGCCGAACTGACCGGGGCCTACCACGCGCTGGACCTCTACCTCGTCACCTCACGCGAGGAGGGCGGGCCGATGGCGCTGATGGAAAGCATGGCCAGCCATGTGCCCGTGGTCTCCACGCCCGTGGGCATGGCACCCGACCTGATCGAGGACGGCGTGACCGGCTGGCTCGCAGCGATCGACGCGCAGGCTATCGCCCAAACGGCGCTGGCCGCACTCGCGCGCGCCGATCCGGAGGCCGTGCTCATTGCCGCCCGCGCCAAGGTGCTCTGCTGCGACTGGCAGGTCGTGGCCGACAGCCACTGGAAGCTGGTTTACGAACCGCTGATGAAAGACCTCTGAGACGTCATGGCAGGCAAACGCGACCCCATGCTCAAAAGCCTGCTGCGCCGCGGCTATCGCGCGGCACTGGGCCTCCAGGTCACCTGCAACGCCAGGGCGCGGCCGGGTGCGCCCAAGCTGTTCTACGGCGGCGCGCGCGCAGGTTCGGGCGGCGGCCCGCTGGTCAAGGTCGCGCGCCTGCAGGCGGCCTTTCCCGAGGACCGGCGGCGCTACAATCTGGTCTATCTGCTTTCCAACGCGCCCTACCTGCCGGCTTCTGCGCTTGCCACGCTCAAGACGCGCGGCGTGCCCATGGTGCTGAACCAGAACGGCACCTTCTATCCGGCGTGGTTCGAGGGCGACTGGCAGGCCAAGAACGCCGAGATGGCGCATGCTTATCACGCCGCCGATCATGTCTTCTGGCAGAGCGCCTTCTGCCGTCGCTTTGCCGACCAGCATCTGGGCGCACGCCAGGGGCCCGGCGAGATCCTCTTCAATGCCGTCGACACGACGCATTTCACACCGGCGCCACGACCGCAGCGGCCCGTCACCTTTCTGGTCGCCGGCAAGATCGAACACCATCTCTATCCGCGCATCGGCGATGCGGTGATCGCGCTGGCCTCCCTGCGCAAAGGCGGCATCGACGCCCGGCTGATCGTGGCGGGCAGCCTGGACGATGAAAGCGCGCGGCGGGCCGAAGCCGACATCGCCCGCTTCGGACTGGATACCGAGGTCGATCTCACCGGCCCCTACACCCAGGCGGTCGCCCCGGAAATCTATCGCCGCGCCGACATCTACCTGATGACCAAACCCAACGACCCCTGTCCCAACACGGTGCTTGAGGCCATGGCCTGCGGTCTGCCCGTGGTCTATTCGGCGACCGGCGGCGTGCCGGAACTGGCGGGCGAGACGGGCTGGCCCCTGGGCGTCGAGGAATCGATCCGCACCATGGTCTGGCCCCTGGCCGGTCTGCTGACCGAGTCCATGGCTGCCGCGGCTTATGGCTATGGCGAGAAGGGTGCGGCGGCCAGCCAGCGTGCCCGCGACCGCTTCGACATCGCCCCCTGGATCGCACGCCATCGCGCCGTCTTCGAGGACCTGCTCGCCCAAGGAACCGACCGATGAAAAAGATCGCCCTGGCGGCTGCCCGCGTCGTCGCCCTTCTGATGAGCGTCTTCCCCTGGAAGCTGCGCCATGCCCAGATCTTTGCCGCGCTGGTGCTGGAATCGCGCATCGGCAAACCCGACGCCGCGCTGCGCCGGCTCTACC
>Ga0105054_10003562_pt1 | contig 24027 bp, 22 predicted proteins | sample BON02_FD_78091 | JGI IMG/M metagenome (GOLD analysis project Ga0105054, IMG submission 78091) | Freshwater microbial communities from Lake Bonney liftoff mats and glacier meltwater in Antarctica - BON-02 (megahit assembly) | ecosystem: Environmental > Aquatic > Freshwater > Ice > Glacier...
CCCCCGCCGCCATGGGCTGATTTGCATGCGGCTTCGCACTGCGGGATAGTGTGGCGTTGCAACAGTTCAGGGGTGTGGCGTGGCGGACAAGAAGGCCGGGGCGGGCGACACCGTCGTCATCAAGAAATACGCCAACCGGCGGCTCTACAACACTGCCACCAGCGCATATGTGACGCTCGAGGATCTGGCCAAGATGGTCCGCGAGGGCACGGATTTCGTGGTCTTTGACGCCAAGACCAATGACGACCTGACCCGCCAGATCCTGACCCAGATCATCTTCGAGGAAGAAAGCCGCGGCGAGGCCCTTCTGCCGGTACAGTTCCTGCGCCAGCTGATCGGCTTCTACGGCGGCCAGATGCAGGGCGTCCTGCCCAGCTATCTGGAGATGTCGCTCGACAGCTTCAGCCGCCAGCAGGAGCAGATGCGGGGCCAGTTTTCCAAGACCTTCGGTGCTGCGCCCGGCTCGGGCATCCTCGACGCGGCCGTCAAGCGCAACATGGCCCTTTTCACCGACGCCATGAAGATGTGGCCCGGCCTGGGTGCCATGACGCCCGGCGGCGTGAACCCCGGCGGTGAGACTGAGCCCGCCGCGCCCGCCGCCGACCCCCTGGCCGAAATGAGACGTCAGATGGACGAGATGCGTAGCCAGCTCGACAAACTGTCGAAGGGCGGCTGACATGACCGACGAGGTTCGCCCCGTCGGTCCCGTCCAGCGCCGCGCCGATCGTCGCGACGCCGACCGGCGCGCTGAACAGCGAAGGGCCGGCTCGGCCTCACGAGCCCTGGTCCCGGCAGATGTCCCGGTCGAGCCTGCCGAGCCCCCGGCAAGACCTGCCCTGAAGCCGCCTCCGGACCCTGGCGCGGCGGTCTTCGCCGCCCAGATAATGGGGCAAACCGGCCAGCGCCGCGGCCTGAAGGGTGGCCCTCCTGTGCTGGACGCAGCCCGATCCGCCTATCTCGGAACCGAGCATTCGGGCACCGCCGAACGCCGCCCGCAGCCCGGCAAGTCGAAAGACACCGACGTATAATTCCACGGCACGGTCCTTGCTGAACGACAGGTCTTCAAGCCTCGTTCGGGACCGCCGCCATGCTGACCATTCTCACCCGTGCCATCGACATCACGGTCGTAGCCTTGATCTTTGTGGGCTTCTCGTAAGCCGGATCAACCGCCGCCTGCGAAGTCCAGGTCCCTGCGGGCCGAGATGATGGTGACGATGAACCCGGCCAGCACGTCCAGAATAACCATGGTCAGGACCAGGAAGAAGGTCGAGGTGGCGAAACCCTTGAACAGCAGGAAGGCGACGAGGCAGAATACGAAGAGGATCATCGACAGGGCGTGATTGATGATGGCCACCTTCTGGCTGGACGTCGATTTCACCAGCTCGAAGAACAGCAGGATCAGCGACAGGAACAGGATCAGGTCGCCGGTTCCGACGTTCCACCCGCTGCCCGACACCATCGGAATCGAGAACAACGGGTCCCGCAACGCCTGTTCCGCCGCCGCGACGCCGCCGGTCCCTACCAGACCTGACACAACGACGATCGCATAGATCACAACTGGAATAAACAGCAGCGGGATGGCGGTCAGCATGGCGGGCTCCATCGACGGGCGGCGCGTTCAAAGACAGCACCGATCAACCACGCTTACCCCGGTTCGCACCGAACGGCTACGCCCGCTCTCCCGGCAGGGGAATGTCAGAGTTCACGGATCGCACCGGGCCTGCGGGACCGCGACTTCAGCCATATCATGCCGAGCAGATCGGACAGGGACGCCATCAACCGCCCCCAGTTAGTGTATTTCGACTGTCCGGTCTCACGATGGCGGTGGTCCACGTCAAGGTAGAGGTTCTGGTAGCCCTCACGGATCATCAGGGCAGGCAGATAGCGGTGCAGGTGATCGAAATAGGGCAGGCGCAGGAAGATGTCGCGCCGGAACGCCTTCAGGCCACAGCCGGTATCGTCGGCATCATCGCCCAGCAGCTTGCGGCGAATGCGGTTGGCCCAGATGGATGCCTGTCGCTTGGCCTTGGAATCCTGCCGTTTGGCCCGCCGCCCGCCGACCAGCCCCACAGACGAGGGCGAGGAGGCCAGCAAATCGGCCAGTCCCGGGGCGTCCGCCGGCGGATTCTGGCCGTCCCCGTCCAGCGTCACCACGATCGCCCCGCGCGCTGCCAGCACGCCGGTGCGCACGGCACGGCTCTGCCCGGCGTTCAGACCATGGCTGAGCACCCGCAGGGTCGGCAGTTCGGCCATCAAACTGCGCAGTTCGGCCAGTGTGCCGTCCCGCGAGGCGTCATCGACGAACACCATCTCATACGACCGCCCATCGAATGCGGCGGCGACCTCGCGCGCAAGTGGGCCGGCCGCGCCCTCTTCGTTATGGACCGGCACTACGACGGAGATATCGGGGATCGCTTCGCTCATACGGGCTGTCTAGCGGGTTTCCACGCCGGGCGGGAGATGGGGCCGCGTTGGGGCCGCGTTGGGGCCGCGAGCCGCCACACATCGTGGGACGGGCTGCAAATAATTATGCGCAGCGAAGCGGCGTGATAGGAAGATGAACATGATGGCTTCCGAACTCGACCGATACATAGCCGGCTGGCGCGGCCCCCTGCTCGCGGCCTTGGTAGCGCTGCTGGCGGGCCTGCCCGCGCTGTTGCTGCTGCCGCCGCTGGACCGCGACGAAAGTCGTTATGCCCAGGCGACGTCGCAGATGCTGGAGACGGGCGATTTTGTCGACATACGCTTCCAGGACGATCCGCGCTGGAAGAAGCCGGTCGGCATCTACTGGATGCAGGCTGTTGCGGTCGCCGTGACGTCGAGCGTCGAGAACCGGGACATCGCACCCTACCGGATCCCGTCCATCCTCGGGGCCATGCTGGCCGCCGCCGCCTGTGCCTGGGCCGGGGCGGCCATGTTCGGCCAGAGGGCCGGCGTCCTGGCCGGGGCCATCCTCGGGGCCAGCTTCCTGCTGTCGACCGAAGCCGGGATCGCCAAGACCGACGCCATGCTATGCGGTGCGGTAACATTGGCCATGGCCGGGCTCGCACGAATATATCTGGCGTCGCGTGCTGGAAAGGTCCCGCTCAGGCCGCACAAGCTCATGTTCTGGCTGGGGCTGGGCCTGTCGATCCTGATCAAGGGGCCGATCGGCCTGATCGTCGTAGTACCGGCCATGCTGGCGCTGACGGTCTGGGATCGCGACTTGAGCTGGCTCAAACGGCTGGGCTGGGGCTGGGGCCTGCCGCTGGTGGCCCTGATCGTGGGGCCATGGGCCCTCGCCATCACCATCGCCACCGATGGGGATTTCTGGCGCGAGGCCATCATGGGCGACCTGGCGCCCAAGATCGCTGGCGGCGACGAGGGTCATGGCGTCCCACCTGGTCTGTATCTGCTGATCGCCCCCCTCCTCTTCTTCCCGGCCGCCCTGCTGCTGCCCGCCGCCCTGTCGACGGCCTGGAGCCGGCGCGCAGAGCCAGCGATCCGCTTCCTGATATGCTGGCTGGTTCCGGCTTGGCTGATCTTCGAGCTGACCCCGACCAAATTGCCCCACTATACCCTGCCGACCTTCGGGGCCCTCGCCCTGCTCGCGGCGGCCGCTGTCACCCGTCCGGTCGGCAAGACGTCGCGCTATCTCGGAGCTGGGCTGACCATCGCGGCCGGTGCCGTGCTGGCGGTCGGCGCGGTCTGGCTGCTGACCGAATACGGTCGTTCAACCGCCCAGACCTGGGCCACCATGACCATTGTCTTTGCGATCCTCGCCGCCCTGATCGGGGCCTTCCTGCTTCTGCATCGAGCGGCGATGACGGCGATGATCGCCTCCATCTTCCTGGGTGTGGTCGCCCACGGTGCCCTGGCCGGCACCCTGCGTCAGCTCCGCCCCCTGGCCATCGCCCCCCAGCTGGAGAAGGTCCTTCTGGCCGCGAACCTGCACCCGCGTCAGGGCCGCGCCGGCCCTGTCGCCGTCACCGGCTTCCATGAGCCCAGCCTCGTCTTCCTGACCGGAAGAGACACCGAACTGATCGACGCCGCCGGTGCCGCCCGGGCCCTGGCCGAGGGCCGGCCGGTGATCGTCGAGGCGCGCGACGCCGACGCCTTCCGCGAGGCCACAGCCGGCCTGGGGGTCACCGGCCGGGCTGTCGGCGTTGTGAATGGCCACAACTATTCCAAGGGTGACGACGTCAGCCTGACGGTCTATGCCCCGCCAGGCGGGCCAGTGGCGGGGCCGCAGCGGTGAGCCGACCCATCACCATCATCGAGGTGGGGCCCCGCGACGGCCTGCAGAACGAAACGGCCATCCTTGAACCGGCTGTCCGTGCCGACCTCGTGCGTAGGCTGGAGGCCGCCGGCGCCTGTCGGATCGAGGCAGTCAGCTTCGTCCATCCGAAATATGTGCCGCAGATGGCGGGAGCCGAAGCGGTCATGGCCGCGCTGCCGCATGAGGCCGGGCGCAGCCGGATCGGCCTGGTCCTGAACGGCAAGGGCTATGACCGTGCTCTCGGCACGGCGGTGGACGAGGTCAATGTCGCCCTGTCCGTCACCGACGGCTTCGGTCTGAAGAACCAGGGCCTGTCGGTCGACCAACAGGTGTCGATGCTGGCCGAAATCATCGCCGGCCGCGCCAACGCCGAGGGCGCGCCGGGCGCTGCGCCGTCCCTGTCCGCCACCCTCTCCTGCGTCTGGGGCTGCCCCTTCGACGGCGAAGTCTCGATCGGTCAGGTGGCCGATCTGGTCGGCCGCCTCGCCGAACTGGGGGTTGGGGAGATCGCCCTGGCCGACACCATCGGGGCTGGCGATCCCTGGGCCGTGACCCGCAAGGTCGAGGCGGCCCGTATGGCCGCGCCCGACGCTGTCCTGCGGCTGCATTTTCACGACACCCGCAACACCGGCCTGGCCAATGCCCATGCGGGGATCGAGGCGGGGGTGACCGTGCTGGACGCCTCGGTCGGCGGTATCGGCGGCTGCCCGTTTGCGCCCGGAGCCACCGGCAATATCGCCACCGAGGACCTGGTCTATATGCTGGAGCGGGCCGGTTTCAGTACCGGCTACGACCTCGACGCCCTGATCCGGACCGCCCGCTGGATCGGTGAAAAGATCGGCCGCCCCGCCCCGAGCGCCTTGAGCCGGGCGGGGGGATGGCCAGGCTAGGTCGCAGCAACATTCGGTCCTGCGCGTCATCGGTGGCACGATTTTCGAAATTCGGGGTGCCAACCGTGCCAATGACAAAAAACATTGAAATTCAAGCAATTATCGAACCCTTAGCCCGTAGCTCCGGCAAAACCGTGCCAGATTATAGGAAATTTCCTTCCCCGGACGCCGCTGAGGCCGCAATGTCCGTCGTTCGATTTTCAAAGACCGTGGCGGGGCCAACCGACCGCATCACCCCCGACTCCGGGCGGACATGGAGCAGGTCGCGCGGGAGGCAGGCTTGCTGTGAGGTCGCCTAAAGGTTCAGCAGCGCCGGGTCGCCGCCTTGGGCAGAGATGTTGTTGCTGATGGCCTTCTCCGACGCATAACGGATCAGGCTCCAGGGGCCGCCGGCCTTGGGGCCGGTGCCGCTGAGGCCCTCGCCGCCGAACGGCTGGACGCCGACGACCGCGCCGGTGATCGAGCGGTTGATATAGACATTGCCGGCCGGGACCAGACGAATGACCTCGCTGGCGAAGGCCTCGATGCGGCTGTGGATACCGAGGGTCAGGCCGAAGCCGCGTGCGGCCAGTTTGCCGGCCACCTCCTTCAGCTTGTCCGGGTCATAGCGGTAGATATGCAGTATGGGTCCGAAGACCTCCTTCTCCAGATAGTCGGGTGTCTTCACCTCGGCGATGGTCGGGGCGAACAACTCGCCGCGTTCCGTGCCGGCCGGCAGGGTGGCGCGGGCGATGATCTTGCCATCCCTGGCCAGACGTTTGACGTGGGCCTCCAGCATCTGGCGGGAATCGAGGTCGATGACAGGGCCGATGTCGGTGCCCGGATCGGTCGGATCGCCGACGACCTGGGCGGCAAGAGCCCCTTTGAGGCCCTCGATCAGCACATCGGCAGAGTCCTCGGGCACATAGAGCATGCGCAGGGCCGAGCAGCGCTGACCCGCCGAGCCGAAGGCGGAGTTGATGACGTCGTCGATGACCTGTTCGCGCAGGGCCGTGGTGTCGACGAACATGCCGTTCAGTCCGCCGGTCTCGGCGATGAAGGGGATGATGGCGCCGGGCCGCGCGGCGATCGAGCGGTTGATGGCGTTGGCGGTGTCGGTGCCGCCGGTGAAGGCCACGCCGTCGATATCCGGATGGCTGACCAGGGCCGCCCCCACGGTCTCGCCCCGGCCGGGCACGAGGGCCAGAAGGTCGGGATGCAGGCCCGCCTTGTGGAACAGGCGCACGGCCTCAGCGGCGACCAGCGGGGTCTGTTCGGCCGGTTTGGCGAGGACAGCGTTGCCGGCAGCAAGGGCCGCGGCAACCTGGCCGGTGAATATGGCCAGCGGGAAGTTCCACGGGCTGATGCAGGCGAACACGCCGCGGCCGTGCAGGACCAGCTGGTTGGTCTCTCCGACCGGCCCCTGCAGGGTCTCGGGTCCGCCGAAGTCACGTTCGGCCAGCATGGCGTAGTAGCGGCAGAAGTCTGCGGCCTCGCGAACCTCGGCGACGCCGTCGTTGAGCGTCTTGCCGGCCTCGCGCGCCAGCAGGGCCACGAGCCGATCCAGATCGGCCTCCAGGGCGTCGGCCATGGTCCTCAGGACAAGGCCGCGCTTGACCCCACCCTGGCGGTCCCAGGTGATCTGGGCCTTGGCGGCGGCGGCGGCGGCGGTGTTGATCTCGGCCTCAGTGGATTCGGAGACATGGCCGAGCACCTGGTTCAGGTCGAACGGATTGGTCACATCCTGGGGATGGGTCCCGGCGCGCAACATGCCGCCGATGATCGGGCCGGCGGTCAGTTTCTCGCGATCGACCAGTTCCAGCGCCTGGGCGTGGCGGTTGCGGTCCTCAAGCTGGCTGTAGTCGCGACCGAGGGAGTTGTGCCTGTCCGTATACATGTTTCTGGGTGCCGGAATTCGGGGGTGACGGTCAGGCTGGGCCTCGACCTGAAGGATGGGATCGGCGGCGACAGTCGCCGCAGGCACGCGCTCGTCCAGCAAGGCATGGACGAAGGAGGAGTTGGCACCATTTTCGAGCAGGCGCCGCACCAGATAGGGCAGCAGTTCTTCGTGGCCACCGACGGGGGCGTAGCCGCGCACCACGAACCGGTCCTCGGCCCACATCTCCTTGGCCGCCTCATAGAGGGCCTCACCCATGCCGTGCAGACGCTGGAACTCGACACGGACCCTGGAGGCGCGGGCCATATGCTGGACGGCGGCGAGGGAGACGGCGTTGTGGGTGGCAAACTGACCGTACAGATGCGGATCGGCGTCGAGAATGGCGCGGGTGCAGACCAGATAGTTGAGGTCCGTAGCGGCCTTGGTGGTGAATACCGGATAGTCGAGCCGGCCCATGACCTGGGCGCGTTTGATCTCGGTGTCCCAATAGGCCCCCTTGACCAGCCGGACCATCAGGCGGCGGCCAGAGACGCGGGCCAGTTCGGCGATGCGGGTGATGACCTCGGGCGCGCGCTTCTGATAGGCCTGAACCGCGAGGCCGAGGCCCTTCCATTCGCCCAGATCCGGGTCGTGAGCGAGGGCGTCGAGCAGTTTGAGCGACAGGGCCAACCGGTCGGCCTCTTCGGCGTCCATGCAGAAATTGATGTCATAGCTGGCCGCTATGAGGGCCAGCCGTTTGACGCGGGGATAGAGTTCGGCCCAGACGCGAGCCTCCTGGGTCGCCTCATAGCGCGGCGACAGGGCCGACAGTTTGACCGAGACGCCGTGGCCGGTCATCGGCCCCTGCATCTCCTTGCGCTGGGGAATGGACTTGCCGACGCCGTGGATGGCCTTGGCATAGACCACCTCATAGCGTTCGGCGTCGGCGACGGTGCGGGCACCCTCGCCGAGCATGTCGAAGCTGCACAGCCATTTTTCGCGGTTGGCGCGCTTGATAGCCCCCTGGATGGTGCGGCCGACGACGAACTGTTCGCCCATCATGCGCACGGCAGCGGCCACAGCCTGGCGGATCACCGGCTCGCCCAGACGGCCGGCGACGCGGTGCAGGAAGCCGGGCAGGTCGCGACGGGCGTCCTCGTCGACATCGACCAGTTTGCCGGTCAGCATCAGACCCCAGGTCGAGGCGTTGACGAACAGGCTGTCGGACTGGCCGAGGTGGGAGGCCCAGTCGGACGAGCCGATCTTCTCGGCGATCAATTTGTCGCGGGTGTCCTCATCGGGGATGCGCAACAGGGCCTCGGCCAGGCACATCAGTGCCAGGCCCTCGCGGGTGCCAAGCGAAAACTGCTGCAGGAAGCTCTCGACCACGCCCTCGGTCTTCTGGATCTTGCGGGCCAGTTCGACCAGTTCGACGGCCTGGGCCACCACGGCCTCGCGCTCGGCGGGGTTCAGCGGATTGCGGGCCAGCAGACCACGAACGGCCTCGCCCTCGTTCGCGAACTTTCCATGATCCAGGGCGTCCCAGTCATGGGAAAGCGGGACCGGCGGAGAGGCGTGTGCATGCATGACCGGGTCCTAGACGTTTTTGTGCGTGAACGGGAGGGGGCGCGGCGTCTCGCCAAGGTCATCGCAAACCGCTAGACCGTTTTTCCGATCAACGGCGGAGCCATTCGGCCCTCATGCGCATCGTTCTGGCCACCGACGCCTGGGAGCCCCAGGTCAACGGCGTCGTCCGTACCCTGACCCGGACCATCGCGGAATGCCGCGCCATGGGCCATGAGGTCGAGGTCATCGAGCCGAGCCAGTTCAAGACCATCGCCGCCCCGACCTATCCGGAAATCCGGCTGGCGCTGGGGGCCGAGGAGGAGATCCGCGAACGGCTGCGGGCGCTGGAGCCGGAGGCGGTGCATATCGCCACCGAGGGACCGATCGGCATCGCCACGCGGCGTATCTGCGTGGAATGGAAACTGCCCTTCACGACCAGTTACCACACCAAATTCCCCGAATATGTCTCGGCCCGGTTCCCGATCCCGGTTCAGGTCGGCTACGCCTATATGAAATGGTTCCACAAGCCGTCGGGGCGGCTGATGGTGGCGACGCCGACGCTGCGCGATGAACTGCTGGAGCGCGGCTTCCGCAATGTCTCGCCGTGGTCTCGGGGGGTGGACACCGAACAGTTCCATCCGGACCTGCCGCGCATCTATGATGAGATGGGCGGAAAAGACTGGCCCCGACCCTTCTTCCTCAATGTCGGACGAGTGTCGGTCGAAAAGAATATCGAGGCCTTCCTCGAGACCGACCTGCCCGGTACCAAAATCGTTGTCGGTGACGGGCCGGCGCGGGCCGAACTCGAGCTGAAATACCCCGAGGCCAAATTCCTCGGAGCCCGGTTCGGTGAGGAGCTGGCGCGCTGTTTCCGCGATGCCGACGTCTTCGTCTTCCCCAGCTGGACCGACACCTTCGGCCTAGTGATCCTGGAGGCCATGGCCGCGGGCACGCCCGTCGCCGCCTATCCGGCGCACGGCCCGATCGACATCATCCCCGGCTCCAACGCCGGTGCCATAGATGCGGACCTGCGCACAGCCTGTCTTGAGGCGTTGAATTGCGACCGCAAGGCCGTCCGCGCCTATGCCGAAAAATTCAGCTGGCGCGCCTCGGCCGAGGAGTTCGTGCAGAACCTGCAGCCCTATCCCGAGCCCGAGCGCGGTCGCTTCTGGCGACGGCTCAGGCGGATCGCCCGGCTGAGGCGCAAGGCGGCGGCCTGACTGCCAGCCAAGGCAAGATCCCAGACGGCAATCCGTCCGGATGTTTGGGGTGCGCCCGGAAGGCTGGTTTAGAAATCAAACTGGCCGCGAAACTGCAGGGTCTCAACATCGACATCGGCCGCAGCTGTGCGGGCGTCGTTGTTGGCCGTGGTGTAGTTGGCCATAAAGCGGACGTGGCTGAGCGGGTACCAGGTCGCACCGAGGGTCACGGCTGAATACTGGCCGGCCGTGGTCACGCCCGCGAAATCCGTAAGGTCGGCATTGTCGTAGCGCACGGCCAGTTCGACGGCACCCGGGCCGCCCTGGCTGAGCGGTCGCTGAATCCTGATCCGGCCGAATTCGCCGTCGGCGGCCCGGTAGTTGCGCCGTTCTCCGGTCGGGAAAAAGGAAGCCATGACGTAGTAGGCGCGCGCGTCCGCCTTTCCACCGCCGGCCAGTTCAGCATTGACCTGGGCCCATTCGCCCTGAAACGAGACGCTGCGCCAAACACCGGCGGCCTCAAGGCCGTAGGTGGTGTCCCGGTCGCCGGCACCGAGCAGCGATGAGCCCGCGTCGGTATAGCGATCACCGTAATTGGTATTGTTGCGGACGCGGTAGCGGAAGGGCGAGTCATCGTTGCGGTCGCGCCTGCGGGCCCACGCCCCGAGGTGAATCTTGACGTCATCGGTGACGACAGGAGCAAAATGGCCGCGTACGAAGGTGCCGGTCTGTTCGTCGCCAGCGACCGGGTCATCATTGATCGAGTCGCCGTGCACGCCACCGACCACAGACCAGTTGTCGCCGCCGGCGCGGGCCGACAAGGTCATCACCCGGTCGGCACCGATCAGGTCGCTGAACGGCCCTCGCTCCATGAAGGTGATGTAGCGCCCCGAGGTCATACTCTCGAGCGACAGGCTCCTGAAGTTGCCGAGCTTGATCTCGATGTGATCGTTCGGCGCATAGGTCAGTGCCACATCGTTCCAGGTGACATCGCCATTGCCGAAGCTCGCCTCGGCGGTATAGGCCCACTGATCGGTGAACGCCCCCTGGACACCGAGGCGGGCAGTGCGCAACCGGCTCTCCGAAGCGCTGATGTCCGTGTTGGTGGCGCGATCGACATCCTGGCTGACGTAGTCAAACAACACGCGCCCACGCGGCTTGAAAGTGAACTCGCCCCACTCGAACTGTGGTGCGCCGTTCCATGTGATGGTGGTGGCCGGGGTCGCGTCCTGGGCTTCAGCCGCACCACCAAAAGTCACGGCGAGGACAAGCATGGCGCTCGCCGTGAGGGCAGGGTGTCGCATGGTGCGGACTTCTTGTGCTGTTGCCACGGCCAGCGCTTCTTGACCGGCTATGACCCTGCTTTAGCCGAAGTCGCCGGAAGTTTCACTGCGTTCCCTGACGAATCGGAGCGAAATTCCTGATCATTATAGTGACGATGGGATCCGAGCGCGCATTCGGCAGCGCTCGGCCTGGCGACGGGGGCGGATCGACCCGGACGACGCTGCAGCCCCGGGGAGCCGCAGCGTCTGTCTTCGTCTGAGAGCGGTCTATTTTTCGGGAGCGGTCATGGGCGTCATCGCCGTGGCGATGGCACGCTGGGCGGCCAGCTCGACTTCCGGCAGCGGCACCAGGCCGCGGTCCTGCAGATAGCCGCCGCGACCGGCCGAGGCCTCTGACATGAACTCCGTGACGAACTGCTCTAGCCCCGGGATCACGCCGACGTGCTGCTTCTTGACATAGATGTAGAGGCTGCGGGCCAGCGGATAGGTGCCGTCAGCGATGGAAGCGACCGAGGGGGCGACGCCGTCAATGGTCTCGGCCCTGACCGTGTCGAGGTTTTGCTCAAGGAAGGAGAAGCCGAACACACCTAGCGAACCCGGCGTGCGACTCAGGGTCTGGACAATGGCGTTGTCGTTCTCGCCGGAATCGATCCAGCCGTTATCCTCGCGCAGGGTGTGGGCAAGGGTCTCGAACCGATCGGCGTCAGAGGCCTTCAGCGTCGCCATGGCCGGGATCAGCGCGGCACCTGGGGCCATGCCCAGTTCGAGGAAGGCGTCGCGCGTGCCCGAGGTCGGCGGCGGGCCATAGACCTGTATGCGCTGCGCCGGGAGGCCCGGATTGACATGGTTCCACATCGTTGCCGGATTGGCGACGAAGGTGCCATTGGGACCCGGCGTCTCCTTGGCCAGCCCCAGATAGAGGTCCTGAAGGCGCAGGTTGAAAGAGGCCCCGGTGCGGGCGGTAGCGACGACAATACCGTCATTGCCGATCTTGATTTCGACGATGTCGGTGACACCGTTGGTGCGACACAGTTCGAACTCCGAGGCCTTCATCTGGCGCGAGGCGTTGGCGATGTCGGGGGTGTTCGGACCCACGCCTTGGCAGAAGGCCTGGATACCGCCGCCGGTGCCCAACGACTCGACGCGCGGCGCAGCGCCGCCCGTCGTGCGGGCGAAATTCTCGGCCACCCGGGTGGCGAAGGGGAAGACGGTCGAGGACCCCGCGACCCAGATTCCCGCCCGTGCGGTCTGGTTGCCGGCGGACTGGTCGTTGTTGCAGGCCCCGAGGGCGAGCAGGGCGATGGCCGAGGTGGCGGCGAGCAGGGTACGGGTCATTGTCAGTCTCCGGACGGCGGGTGGACGGGCCGCTTGGACCATAGATTAGTGACGGTTCAACGACGGCGGCGGTGCTAGCTCCCGATTCAGACTCCGGACGGAAAAAACAGGGTCTGATTCGTCTGAATAGTCTGAAATGATCACCCGCTGGCCGCTCCCTGAACCCCGACGCCCAGCCTCCCATACGGCGACGTCAAGATCGGACGTAGGCCCAGCGTCAGACGTGGATCGCGTGCCCTAACGCCCGCAACGATGCCTCATGGAAGGCCTCGCCAAGGGTTGGGTGGACATGGATGACCCCCGCCACATCCTCCAGCACCGCGCCCATTTCGAGCATCTGGGCGAAGCTGTTGGACAGTTCGGCGACGTGCTGGCCGACGGCCTGGACGCCGAGCAGGCGGTGATCGGTCCTCGACGCCAGCACCCGGACGAAGCCGCCGTCCTCGCCCGCCTCGATGGCCAGGGCACGGCCGATGGCGGCGAGCGGGAAGACGGCGGTGATCACGTCGTCGCGGCCCTCGACGTCCAGCGGGCCGAGGCCGGCGGAGACGATCTCGGGCTCGGTGAAACAGACGGCGGCGATGGTGATGGGGTCGAACCGTTTATCCTTGCCGGAGATGATTTCAGCGACGATCTCGCCCTGCGCACTGCCCTTGTGGGCCAGCATGGGTTCGCCGGTCAGGTCGCCGACAGCCCAGACGTTCTTCATGCTGGTGGCGCAGCGGTCGTCGATCTTGACGAACGGTCCCGTCATGGCCACGCCCATTTTTTCGAGGCCCCAGCCCTGGGTGCGCGGACGGCGGCCGACGGTGACGAGGACCTTGTCGGCCTTGAGCTTGATGGCCTTGCCGTCCTTCGTCGTGATGTTGAGCTGGCCCTTTTCGAACGACCCGGCCCTGGCGCCGAGATGCAGTTCGACGCCGTGCTTCTCAAGCCATTTCTGGACCGGATCGGTCAGGGCCTTGTCGTAGAGCGGCAGCAGGCGGTCGGCCATTTCGACGATGGCGACCTCGGCCCCCAGCTTGCGGAAGGCGATGCCCAGCTCCAGCCCGATATAGCCGCCGCCGACCACGACCAGCCTGTTCGGCACCTTGTCCAGCGACAGGGCCTCGGTCGAGGAGATGACGTCGCCGCCGAATTTCAGGAACGGCAGTTCGACCGGGTCCGAGCCGGTGGCCAGGATGACGTGTTCGGCCGAGATGGTGATGTCGCCGTCTGCGGTCTTCACCGTGCAGGTCTTGGCGTCCGAGAAGGTGGCCCAGCCTTTGATGACCTTGACCCTGGACTTCTTCAGCAGGGCCGCGACGCCGTTGTTGAGCTTTTTGACGATGCCGTCCTTCCACGCCACCGTCTGGGCTAGGTCAATGGCCGGCTTGGCGGCGCTGATGCCGAGCGTGCCGCCGTTCGCGGCCTTGGACACCGTCTCGAATTTCGAGGCGGCGTGGATAATGGCCTTGGACGGGATGCAGCCGACGTTGAGGCAGGTGCCGCCAAGACCGTCGCCGCCATCGACCAGCACGGTGTCGAGGCCCAGCTGGCCGCAGCGGATGCCGGCGACATAGCCGCCGGTGCCTGCACCGATGATCAGGACTTTGGTTTTGATCGTTTCAGCCATCAAATCTCTCAAATAATCCGCTCATCCCCGCGAACGCGGGGATCCAGTTCTGTCCAGCCTGACATCAGCGCCTCAGATTTCCCATTGGGGCGGCACCCGGTCCTTTGCATCCACCAGATCGCCGAGGCGAAGCCGGTCGGTCAGGTCATCCCACCCGGGATTGGCCTTCTCGATCAGGTCCAGCTTCCATTGCCGGTTCCATTTCTTGATCTGGCGTTCGCGTTTGAACGCCGTCGACCGAGTCTCGAACACCTCATACCAGACCAGCCGATCCACACCGTATTTCGATGTGAAGCCCCCGAACGGCTTGGCCTTGTGTTGCAGAGACCTGCCGACAAGCTCGTCCGTCGAGCCCGTATAGAGCGTCCCGTTGCGCTGGTTGGCCATAATGTACGTGAAGAAGGCCATACCTTAAATCCGCTCATCCCCGCGACCGCGGGGACCCAGTCCTGTCCAGCTTGACGCGGGTTCATCAGGACAAAGGGCTGCGGGAACTTCCATTCAACCCATCACCCAAAGTACTGGGTCCCCGCGGTCGCGGGGATGAGCGGAAGGGAGGGAGAGGTACCGAGGCCCAGCTGGCCGCAGCGGATGCCGGCGACATAGCCGTCGATGCCGATGATGAGGACTTTGGTGGTGAGGGTCTGGGTCATGCTCGACATCACTTAGGGCGGCTGAACAGAATGAGGTTCACTTTGCGCGAAAATTCCTCGGGCAGGCTTAGGCAAAGGCTCCGCCACTCGTCTGAGGAAAACTCTGTGACGTAGCGGACAAACTCGCCGTCGAGGTTAGTCTCAGACCAAATCTCCATCGTTCCGTCTGCTCTTGCCTCTCGATTTACAGGAACGGTCTTGCCGTCAGGCCGGCGCCCATAGAGCCAAGTGCCGTAGCTGTTCACATCGCCGTAAGCGCCGGATTTGCAGACGTTCTTGAGGTACTTGATCTCCGACCTCACCGCCCTCACCCCATCCAAAGCGTCGCGGGATGCTCCAGCAGCCCCTTGATGCGCTGGACGAAGACGGCCGCGTCGTGGCCGTCGACGATGCGGTGATCGAAGCTGGAGGACAGGTTCATCATCTTGCGCACCACCATCTGACCGTCCTTGACCACCACCCGGTCGGCGATCTTGTTAGGGCCGATGATGGCGACCTCGGGGTGGTTGATGATGGGGGTGTGGACCACCCCGCCCAGCGTGCCCAGCGAGGTGATGGTGATGGTCGAGCCCGACAGTTCGTCGCGCCTGGCCGTGCCGTCCTTGGCCACGCCCGAAACGCGGGCGATCTCCAGCGCCGTGTCCCACGGATCGCGGGCCTCGGCGTGGCGAACCACCGGCACCATCAGTCCATTCGGCGTCTGGGCGGCGATGCCGATGTGGACGGCGGCGTGGGTGGTCAGGACGCCGCCCTCGTCGTCGTACCAGCTGTTGATCGTCGGCTGGTCGCGCAGGGCTACGACCATGGCGCGGGCGATAAAGGGCAGGACGTTGAGCTTGGGCTGGTCCTTGCGTTTGTTCGCATTGAGGTGGGCGCGGAGCTCCTCGAGGGCGGTGACGTCGATCTCCTCCACATAGGTGATGTGGGGGATGCGACGGACGCTGTCGGCCATCTTCTCCGCGATCTTGCGGCGCAGGCCGATGATGCGGGTCTCGGTGCTGCCTTCGGCGCGGGCGTAGGTCGAGGGGGCGGATGTTGCGGAGGCGGATGATCCACTGCCCGAAGCGACGTAAGCGTCGAGGTCGGCGTGCTCGATGCGACCGGCGGGACCGGAACCGGGCACGAACTGGAGTTCGATGCCGAGGTCACGGGCGCGACCGCGCACGGCGGGGGAGGCGAGCGGGCGCTGGTTGCGGTCAGACAATTTCCGCGAGCCCTCCCCCTCGACGGGGGAGGGTTGGGTGGGGGTGGTCGCAGGCTGGTTGCGGGCGGGCGCAGAAGGCGCGGCCGGGGCCTTCTGCGCTTCACTGGCGGCTAAGGCGCGAGCACCCCCATCCCCGGCCCTTCCCCCGTCGAGGGGGAAGGGAGACGTAACGTTGCCCTTGCCCTCGACCTTGAACGAGACCAGCGGGCCGCCGACGGCGAGTTGCTGGCCGGCTTCGCCGTGCAGGGCCACGACCACGCCTGCGACCGGGCTGGTCAATTCGACGGTGGCCTTGTCGGTCATGATATCGGCGACGATCTGGTCCTCGGCGACCGTGTCGCCGACCTTCACATGCCAGCCGACCAGTTCGGCCTCGGCCGTGCCTTCACCGACGTCGGGCAGTTTGAAGACGTGGTTGGCAGAGCCTGAGCCCTCCCCCTCGATGGGGGAGGGTTGGGTGGGGGTGGGGTCAGGCTGTTTGTCGTTGGATGCCGATGGGCGCGACGCCGTCTCCCGCTCCATGTCCGGAGACGCTGTGCCTCCACCCCCATCCCCGACCCTTCCTCCCTCGAGGGGGAAGGGAGCAGAAGGTTCGGCAGCGCTGGCATTCCCCGCCCCCTCGACCTCGAACTCGACCAGCGGCGAGCCGACGGCCAGTTGCTCGCCCACCGCACCATGGGTCGCAGTGATCTTGCCCGCCACCGGCGAGGTCAGTTCGACCGTGGCCTTGTCGGTCATGATGTCGGCGATGATGTGGTCCTCGGCGACCACGTCGCCGACCTTCACATGCCAGGCGACCAGTTCAGCCTCGGCGGTGCCTTCGCCCACATCGGGCAGTTTGAAGACGTAGCAACCCATCCTAGCGCCCTCCGGTCATGACGGCCTTCAGGGCCGAGGCGACCCGTTCGGGTCCGGGGAAATATTCCCATTCGAAGGCGTGCGGATAGGGGGTGTCCCAGCCCGTCACCCGCGCGATCGGCGCCTCGAGGTGATAGAAGCAGCGCTCCTGCACCAGGGCCGACAGTTCGCCGCCGAACCCGGACGTTTTCGGCGCCTCATGGACGATGACGCAGCGGCCGGTCTTTTTCACACTGGCCTCGATGGTCTCGATGTCCAGCGGCACGAGGGTGCGCAGGTCGATGACCTCGGCGTCGACGCCGGCGTGCTCGGCCCCGGCCAGCGAGACCCAGACCATGGTGCCGTAGCAGAGGATGGTGACGTCATTGCCCTCGCGCATGATGCGCGCCTTGCCGATCGGCTCGACATATTTGCCGGTCGGGACCTGGGCGAGGGCTTGCGCCTTCCAAGGGCTGACGGGCTTCTGGTGCCAGCCGTCGAACGGGCCGTTGTAGAGGCGTTTGGGCTCGAAGAAGATGACCGGATCGTCGTCCTCGATCGCCGCCGTCAGCAGGCCCTTTGCGTCATAGGGATTGGACGGGATGACGACCTTGAGGCCGGCGATGTGGGTGAACAGGCTCTCGGGGCTCTGTGAGTGGGTCTGTCCGCCGAAGATGCCGCCGCCGTAGGGCGACCGCACGGTGATCGGGCAGGTGAACTGGCCAGCCGAGCGGTAGCGCAGCTTGGCCGCCTCGGAGACGATCTGGTCATAGGCCGGGTAGATATAGTCGGCGAACTGGATCTCGACGACCGGGCGCAGGCCGTAGGCGCCCATGCCTATGGCGGCGGCGACGATGCCGCATTCGGTGATCGGGGCGTCGAAGCTGCGGGTCAGGCCGTGCTTCTGCTGCAACTGGTCGGTGACGCGGAAGACACCGCCGAAATAGCCGGCGTCCTCGCCGAAGCTGAGGACATCGGGGTCCTCGCCCATCTTGACGTGCAGGGCCGAGTTCAGCGCCTGGATCATGTTCATGGGCATGATGCCCGAGGTCGGAGCCTCGGACTTCGGCAATTGTTCTGGTCGACCATGTCGGGCTCGACGCCGTCGGTGCGGTCGGAATCGGTGAAGGTGGTTTGCTCGCTCATCGGTTCACCAGAAAGCCAACAATCGTCGTGACGGGGATCAGCACAATCGCCGCATAGAAGGCGATCGTGCGCATGCGGGCGCGGCTCATATCCCCACCTCCCGCCGCTGTTCGGTGATGCGCCAGTCCTCGGTCGCATAGACATCTTCGAACATGGTCTTCACCGAGGGGCGCGATTGGCCCAGGGTGCCGATGGCCTCGGACTCCTTGCCGGCGGCGCGGACCTGATCGACGGCCTCGGCCTCGGCAGCGGTCTGCTGTTCGTCGGACCATTCGCCCAGCGCGATCAGGTGCTGCTTCAGACGCATGACCGGATCGCCCAGCGGCCATTTCTCATGCTCGTCGGCGGGGCGGTAGCGGCTCGGATCGTCGGAGGTCGAGTGCGGCGCGCCGCGGTAAGTGAACAGTTCGATCACCGTCGCGCCCTGGTTCGAGCGGGCCCGCTCCTCGGCCCATTGGGTCGCGGCCCATATGGCGAGGAAGTCGTTGCCGTCGACGCGCAGGGCCGGAAGGCCGTAGCCGATGGCCTTGGAGGCGAAGGTCGTCTCCAGCCCGCCGGCGATGCCCTGGAAGGAGCTGATGGCCCACTGGTTGTTGACGATGTTGAGGATCACCGGGGCGCGATAGACCGAGGCGAAGGTCAGGGCGTTGTGGAAATCGCCCTCGGCCGTGGCTCCGTCGCCGATCCAGGTGATGGCGATCTTGTCGTCGCCCTTGTAGGCGCTGGCCATGGCCCAGCCGACGGCCTGGGGCACCTGGGTGCCCAGATTGCCGCTGATGGTGAAGAAGCCATAGTCCTTGGCCGAATACATGATCGGCAGCTGGCGGCCCTTGATGGGGTCGGACGCATTGGAATAGATCTGGTTCATCATGGCCGCCAGCGGATAGCCGCGCGCGATCAGAAGCCCCTGCTGGCGATAGGTGGGGAAGCCCATATCCTCGCGGCTCAGGATCATGCCCTGGGCGACGGCGATGGCCTCTTCGCCGGTGCATTTCATGTAGAAGCTGGTCTTGCCCTGGCGGTGGGCGCGATGCATCCGGTCGTCGAAGGCACGGGTCAGGATCATGGCCCTGAGGCCACGGCGTAGGGTCTCGGGGTCCAGTTTCGGGTTCCACGGGCCGATAGCCTTGCCATCGTCGTCCAGCACCCGGACCAGCCGGAAGGCATGGTCGCGCATGTCGAACGGCCGGGTCGAGACCTCGGGACGATCCACGACGCCGGCCGGATCCAGCTGCAGATGGCTGAAGTCCGTGGGGTCGCCGGGCCGGCCCGAAGGCTCGGGCACGCGCAGCGATAGGGCGTGGGTATTGGGCTTCTTCATTCCGTCCTGCCGTTCGGTCGGTCCGACCGCGTTTCCTCGGCTGCGATTTAGCACGCTCTCACAGGCAAGGCTCGCCTGATTTTGACCTTGCAATACGCTGATTAGAGGTATTTTATTTCGTCATAGTGCGATCAGGAGAAATGCCTTGGCTGACGAACTGGATCCGGTCGACGCCCGAATTCTGGACATCCTGCAACAGGACGCCGGATTGTCGGTGGCCGAGGTGGCGGACCGGGTCGGCCTATCGGCCTCGCCGTGCTGGCGCCGGATCAAGAGACTGGAGGATACAGGCTTTATCCGCAAGCGGGTGACCCTGCTGGACGCGACCAAACTGGGGCTGGATTTCGAGGTCTATGCCATCGTCAAGCTGAGCCTGCCCTCGACCGAAAACCTCGAGGCGTTCGAGGCCGCTGTCTCGGCCTGGCCCGAGGTGGTGCAGTGCGCCACCATCACCGGGCGTGAGGACTATGTGCTGCGGATCATCACCTCGGACATGCACGCCTTCGACCAGTTCCTGCGCCACAAGCTGCTGAGTCTGGGCATCGTCTCGGACTGCGAGAGCCACATCGTCACCCGCGGCGTGAAGAATGTGACCACCCTGCCCCTTGGCATTGTGACACCGCACGTCGGATAGTCACGTTCGATCTGACCGAATCTGCACTGGGAATCAACATGATCGAGATGGTGATCGACGCCCGCCGCAAGGACCTGGGCGGCTTTGAAGTCGGGCGGATCCTGCCCTTCCACGCCCGGCGTATGGTCGGCCCGTTCATCTTCCTCGACCAGATGGGTCCGGCAGAGTTCGCGCCGGGGTCCGAGGCGATCAACGTTCGCCCGCACCCGCACATCGGCCTGTCGGCCCTGACCTATCTGTTCGAGGGTGAGATCATCCATCGGGACAATACCGGCGCGACCCAGGCCATCCGCCCGGGCGAGGTCAACTGGATGACGGCGGGCAAGGGTATCGTTCATTCTGAGCGGACCACGCCGACCAAGCGATCCGAGGGCGGCCCAATGCACGGCATGCAGGCCTGGATCGCCTTGCCCGATGAGAGCGAGGACTGCGATCCGTCCTTCCGCCACTACACCGGCCCCGACCTGCCGGCCTATGAGAACAGCGGACTGTTCGCGCGCCTGGTGGCGGGCGAGGCCTATGGTGCCTCGGCCCGGGTGAAGACCGCCTCACCCCTGTTCTGCGTCCACTGGGAGCTGGCCGTAGGGGTGCGCACGTCACCGCCGCCGGGCAAGGGAGCCGGCGGCTATTCGGAGCGGGCCCTGTATATCGCCAAGGGTGAGATCGAGGTCTGCGACCGCATCTTCCACGAGGGCCAGATGATCGTGCTGGAGCCGACGGCGGAGCCGACCATCAAGGCGATACGGCCCTCGACCGTGATGGTGCTGGGCGGCGAACCGGTCGGGCCGCGCGTCATCTGGTGGAATTTCGTCTCGTCGTCACAGGCCAGGATCGATGCGGCCAAGGCCGACTGGAAGGACGGTCGTATGGCCCTGCCGGTCGAGGACGCCGACGAATTCATCCCCCTGCCCGATGCGCCCTCGACGCCCGAGCCGGCCCCCGCAGCGGTCAAGCCAGCCTAAAGGCTTTTCAGGAACTGGAGCAGGTTCCGGTTCACCTCGTCCGCCCGCTCCTGCTGAATCCAGTGGCCCGCGCCAGGTACGACGATCTGCATCCGCAGGTCCAGGGCCCAGTCCTTGAGCCCCGCTTCGTGCTGGCCCGAATAGTGCCGCACCGGATCGCGGTCGCCGACCATGAACCCGGCGGGCACGGTGATGCGACCGTCCTGCAGATGGGCCGTCAGCGACCAGTTCCGGTCAATGTTACGATACCAGTCGAGCGGTCCCCGGAAGCCACCTGCGGTGAAGGCATCGACATATTCGGCGAAATGCGCCGGGCTCATCCAGGGGGGAAGTGGCGCGTCTTCGGGAACGGTCGAGATGAAGTTCTCGCCCTCGGGGATGAAGCCTGTCGACTGGCGATCGTCCGGCGTCGCACCATCATAACAGTAGAAGGCCTTGCGCAGGGCGGTGACCGGGTCGGCGTCAAAAACGTGGTGGGCGTCATCGGCCTGAAAGCGGTTGATGTAGAGATCGCCGAGACCGAGCCGTTTGGAGATCGTCGCCATGGCGGCGGTTGGTGGACCATTGGGTCGGCGTGGCTGGAACGGCACCGACAGTCCGAACACCGCCCGGAACAGGTCGGGGCGCATCAGGGCACAATGCCAGGCGATCGGTGCCCCCCAGTCGTGGCCGACGACGACGCAGGAGGTTTGACCCAGTGCCCGGACCAGATCGACCATGTCGCCCACCAGATGCAGGATCGAATAATCCTCCCGGGCCTCAGGCTTGTCCGTCCCGCCATAGCCGCGCATGTCCGGCGCGACGACGTGGAATCCGGCGGCGGCAAGGGCCTCGACCTGGGCGCGCCAGCTGGAGCCCAGTTCGGGGAAGCCATGGATCAACAAAACGAGCGGGCCGGAGCCAGCCTCGATAATCTGTTGGCGAAGGCCGTCGGTCTGGATCTGTCGCGTTTGCATACTTCTATCCGCTCACCCCCGCGAAAGCGGGGACCCCGTTCTTTCGCAAGGCACAGTGGCCCGGATCGACAGGGTTGCGAAGTCGGTCGGACCGATCGCCCAAAACGCTGAGTCCCCGCTTTCGCGTGGATGAGCGGAATTTTACAGCGTCACGCCCGTCGTGCGCATGATCTCGGCTCTCAACTCGGGCATGCCGTCGCCCTTTTCGGCCGAGGTGATGATCACCGCCGGGTATGCGGCGCCGCGCTTGGAGACCCCTTTCAGGGTCGCAGCCTGGACCTTTTCAGCCTCGCCCTTCTTGAGCTTGTCGGCCTTGGTCAAGATGATCTGGTAGCTGACAGCGGCCAGATCCAGCGCGTCCAGCGCCTCATCATCGACCTTCTTGAGACCGTGGCGGGCGTCGATCAGCAGATAGACCCGTTTTAGCGTTACCCGGCCGCGCAGATAGTCGCGGCCCAGGTCCTGGAATTTCTTCACCGTCGACTTGGACGCCTTGGCCCAGCCATAGCCGGGCAGGTCGACCAGCCGCAGCTTGCCGTCGAGGTCGAAGAAATTGACCTCGCGCGTGCGGCCCGGCTCGTTCGAGGCCCGGGCCAGTTTGTGCATGCCGACCAGGCCGTTGATCAGGCTGGACTTGCCCACATTTGACCGGCCCGCGAAAGCGACCTCGGGCAGGTCCGGATCGGGCAGCTGTTCGATCTTGGCGCACCCCATGACGAAGGTCGCAGGGCGGGCGAACAGGATACGCCCCTGCTCCAGCTCCTCAGGAGTGAATTCGTCCAACTCAGGCCTTCGCCTTCTTCAGCCGTTCGATGAAGGTATCGATCGGATTCTCTGCCTTAAGGCGGTGCATGATCACATACTGCTGGAAGATAGTCAGGATGTTCGACCAGGCCCAGTAGATCAGCAGGCCCGCCGGGAAGGTGGCCATGATAAAGGTGAAGACGATCGGCATGAACTGGAAGATGCGGCGCTGCATCGGATCCGGCGCCGGCGGGCTCATCGCCATCTGCAACCACATGGTCAGGCCGTAGAAAATGGCCAGGATGCTGAGGGCGAAGGTGCCGGCCAGGAGGGTGCCGATCAAAGGTGCCGAAGCCGGGTCCCAGGGAATCAGGCCGTACAGGTTCCAGATCATCGACGGGTCAGCCGCCGACAGATCGCGGATCCAGCCGAAGAAGGGCTGGTGCCGCATCTCGATGGTCACGAACAGCATCTTGTAGACGGCATAGAAGACCGGGATCTGCAGCAGCAGGGGCAGACAGCCTGCCAGCGGATTGATCTTCTCTTTCTGATAAAGCGCCATCAGCTCCTTCTGCTGGGCGGCGGGATCATCGGGATGCTTCTTCTTCAGCTCCTCCATCTTGGGCTGGAGGGTCCGCATCTTGGACATGCTCTCGTAGCTCTTGTTGGCCAGCGGGAACATGACCAGGCGGACAGTCAGTGTCAGGCCCAGGATCGCCAGGCCGAAATTGCCGAACCAGCCATAGAACATTTCGACCAGCATGAAGATCGGGCGGGTCAGGAAGAACAGAAAGCCCCAGTCAATCGCATAGACGAACCGGGGGAGGCTGAGCTCCTGCTCGTAGGCGGACAGGATCTGGTTGCGCTTGGCACCCGCGAACAGGCGCTGGGTTTCGGTGATCTGGGTGCCGGGCGCGATGGTGTGGGCCTCGCCCAGCATGGTGGCCGAGTGGATGTCGGCGTGGGCGGCGTCGCTAACGCGGAAGGCGGCCTCGATCTGCTCGTCCTGCTGCGGGATCAGGGCGGCCAGCCAGTATTTGTCGGTGATGCCCATCCAGCCGCCGGTGGAGGTGTGCTCCTGCACCGGCTTCTTGGCCCAGGCGTTATATTTCAACTGCTCGGTTGAATATTCACCGTCGGTGCCGAAGGTGCCGATGCCGCCTTCGTGCAGGACATGTTGACGGCCCAGGTCGTCGGGAACGCCCTGTCGTTCGATCCGGCCCCAGGGCGCTATGGTGATCGGCTGGGTGCTAAAATTGGCGACAGTGTCGGTGAGGGTGAACAGATACTGGTCATCGACCGAGATCTGGCGGGTGAAACGCAGGCCCACACCATTGTCCCAGGTCAGGGTGACGGGCGTGGTCGGCGTCAGGGTCGCGCCCTCGGTCAGGCGCCAGGGGGTCATCGGGCCGGGGACACCGCCGGGGACGTTGGGGCCATTCCAGCCAAACTGGGCCTGATAGGCGTGCCGCATGCCCTCGGGACGGAACAGTTCGACGGCGGGTGAGCCCTCTTCGATCGTCTCCCGGTACCGGGTCAGGAACAGGTCATCGATGCGCGCGCCACGCA
>Ga0105054_10003567_pt1 | contig 24008 bp, 19 predicted proteins | sample BON02_FD_78091 | JGI IMG/M metagenome (GOLD analysis project Ga0105054, IMG submission 78091) | Freshwater microbial communities from Lake Bonney liftoff mats and glacier meltwater in Antarctica - BON-02 (megahit assembly) | ecosystem: Environmental > Aquatic > Freshwater > Ice > Glacier...
TTTTAAAATAAAGACATCAGGATGAGCATCTTGTTGAATGCAAAGAGCCTGATAGTTATTTGCGAAGATGAAAAATCGAAACAATCCGTATTGATTAAATTGCTGGGAGTAGTGGTTAGAAGCCATCAATCGTCAACTTCTTTTAAAGAACAAGGCAATCAAGAAAGGAGCTCGATAGCATAGTTTTCAAATCCGAATTTTATGATTGGTGCAATCGTCGAATTCCAGGCCCTGCGCCCCATCGAGGTTTCTCGAGGCGTTTGAAAGGTTTTTGTTTCGCAATATTCTCAACAACTTTTTCCTCCGGTTCTCTCTCCATAGCTTGCTTCGCTTTGCGACGGTCCTGCATCGCTTGAAGGATACTTTGAGTGAATGTTTCTTTGTCAATAGCTTTGCTTGTAGACACTTTGGGCTCAATAATTGCATTGCGAGCATTAGTATCGTCATATATCAGTTCATGTATCAAGTTGTTGGCATGATCGAGCTTACGATGCATCGATGACACTTGTTGAGCTTTTCGAGTTTTCAAATCTTTTTCAAGATTGATTGACGATTCTTTCAACAATTGATTCTCCTGCTCCAAGTGTGAGCATTTTACTTTTATGCATTCCAGTTGGTCTTTATTGAACTTTGACTTGTTCACCAAAGCATCCGTTTTTAATTCCATTTCCTGCATTTGCTGTTGAAGTTGTTTAGATTCGTGATACATTAAAGTCATTTTAACTGATAGCTCTTTCACGTTTAGGGATTCTTGAACTCTGAGTTTCTTCTCCTGTTGCGCCTTCAATTTGAATTTCTCGGTTTGTTTTGAGGTGACATCTCTAGCGGCGGTAATGTCGTTTAGCTCCTGTTGCATATGAACAATGGTGGCCTCCATCACATTGCGGTACATGTAGAAGTCGTGTAATTTCTGAGTTGTTTGGCTCAATTCAGTTTTCAGTTGGCGAAAGTCTTCTGTTTCGTATGGCACGCTGGTAATTTCCTTTTCAGCCAATTCCGTTTCTCTCATAGAGATGATAGTGGCGTTTGCCTCTTTAAGTTCATTCGAAAGATCTTGCACATTGTCGATTAGTCTTTCATTCTCCTCTTTGAATATGGTGTTCTCATCTTCCAGGTATTTTATGGACTCCTCTCTGTGTTGGTTTTCTAAAACCATGGCTTCGGAAATATCAACTATCGATGAAAACCAATTAGAAACATCACCCAAGAAAGAAGTGTCAACACATTGTTTGGCATGCTTGCTGCAAAAATATTTAAAAACCGAAGCTTCCTCTCGAATTTGCTTTATTATTTCCGAACGGTCTTCGATGTTAAACTCAGATTCGTCAGCGTGTCGTACTTGTCCCCTTTCGAACTTCGATTCGGTATTTTTAGGGACACCGCCACAAGTGGTTTGTAGCCTAGATACTAGTGCAAGTACACTGACAGTACTATCAGCATTCACGACTGTCAAGGAGGCCTGCAGTGCTTTTTGGGGAGACATGTACTTGCAGAGAAGGTTCCCAACACAGGTGAAATATTCATTACCTAATAAGGCTGCATGAAGAAGCGTGGCAATGCGAGATAGGTGGAATTGAACCACAGGAATCTGCTTCTCCAGAGATTCTAAAACAGTATTGAAGATTTTCATTTCTTGAGTTTCATTTGGGTCCAAAAACATCAGTTGTAATCGAGCAGGATCGCTATTAACCATTATCGATATCACCGATTGTGAAGTTGATTTGCTGCTTAAAACATGCTTTACAAGTTTGGCAGCATCGTTTGCTTGAGAAATTCTAACAGAAAGTAAATCGTCCACTTGAAAAGTTCCCTTGTTCTTGTGACAACGAATTCTTGGCTGAGTTTTCGTAGCATTGCTTTCTCTCAAACAATCATGAATGGTTCCACACTCCCCTAGCACACACCATGTGAGATTTAAAACGGAACCAGACTTAGAAAGGTTCAACAATTCTTCGCAACAACTAATAATAGTCATTTCCAAGGACATGTCAATTATTAAAACAGATGCGCTTCTATGTTGTGCAATTTCGTTAACTGCTGGTAGAACTCCTTCACAAAACACCTTTTCGTTATTATAGGTGATGTCGAAAACCTTCGACGGAGCGAAACACATTGGAGGTAGAGAAATGTTGTTACTATCAGCATCTGTAGTCGTCTCCGAATACTCTACTTTAGAATCAGTCACAAGTACACACCCCTTTGCCACCAATTTTACTTCTTCATCGTTGCTTTCGTTGAGCTCCATATCAACTCTCACGAAAAATTTGCTCGGACACGACCTCGGTTTTTGTGCCAGGGAAAACGCAGGACGCACTATTTCTTCAGTTATCTCTTCTGAGGATTTTGCTTCCCAATCAGCAACTGCATGTTTTTCAACTTTTTCTATCGAAATAGAATCACGAATCAACTCCATCAGTACTCCTTGATCCATTCGTAAATTGAGAATGTTACCGTTTCATTCTCATGGTCTACCAAACTTATTTTCGAACCCAAGATGTCGCGTCCTGGTTGCTATGGTGTGAGCACCAAGATGGTGAATTTTTCAAAAGAACTTGGAGTAACGTTCTGTCAATTGAAGGCGGATGCTGCTGTGGAGAAGTTCATGAAAGAAGCACCGGTTGCCCCTGCCTGGAAAATCGTGGCACATTCTTTCCTCCGATTTGGAATGAACCACTATGATGCCAATGCCTTTTTGAATATGTATCCGTTACATTTGCTATCGACAGAACAACTTCATCAAATGCTAAGCATGACAGATGCACCCTCTACATTCAAAAATGTTTTGGACGTTGGAGCTGGTGATGGTTCGATGGCAGAATCCTTGTTGAAACCGAAATCAGAAACTATTCATACAACAGAAACAGCCACACGAATGATACCCAAGATTGAATCTAGAGGATTAAAATGTTTTCAAATCGATCTGGCAAAAGAAGATTTCGCTGCATCCATGCATAATGAATACGATTTGATGATGCTTTTAAATGTCATTGACCGGACGGATAAACCTATCTCGCTATTGAAAAGAATGGTGGGGCGTTTGAGTCGTGATGGATATTTTGTTATTGCTTCGCCTCTCCCTCTTCGTCCAATTTGCTATGACGGTGCTACTGCTCGGCATCCTAGTGAAAATTTTGAATTTCCGAAAAATATTATTAAAAATGAATTCAAGGACGAATGGGAAGATGGAGCATCGTGGTTCATTTCGAATATTCTTCCTTCATTTGGTTTAAAGCCTATTTGTTTTTCGAGAGTGCCTTATGTTTCTGGAGGCGATGTATCGACGAAGCTGTATACCCACGATGACATCGTTGTGATTTGCTCGAAAAAGGATTAGTATTCAAATGTATGTTCAAAAGGCGACGGAAGCCTACAATTCAATTTTAAAAATCTTATTTTGAAAAAAAGGAACTGGTGAAGCTAAATTTGATATTGTCGATCGTTGTATCATCCCAATACGAATACAATTGTAATGTCAAGTTCAATAAAAAAGTAGAAAATGGGAGGGGACCGCACCGCTTTTAGAATTGTTGGGAATTGTCAATTGTTCTGCGAGCATAGATTGCGATGTTTACAGGCATAATAGAAGAGATGGGGCAAGTAGTCTCGATGAGCAAGGAATCTGGTCAAACCAGATGGGATGGGTCAGTGGGTGATGGCTATATTCTTGTTATCGCATGCAAAGTTTGCTTGATCGACTGCTATGTTGGTGCCAGTATCGCTGTCAACGGTGTATGTTTGACTGCGACGAAATTCGATGACAGTCAAGTCACCTTTGGAGTTGCTCCCGAGACGATAAGACTTACCAATTTGGTTAAATTGAATCCCGGATCAAATGTGAATATGGAACGTGCTGCTAAAATGGGAGATCGGAACAGCGGACATTAGTAAGTGGTCGTCATGTATTTGAATGTTTGTTAATTTGTGCACAGTGTCCAAGGCCATGTTGATGGTGTCGCTACCGTCCTAAGCAAAACCTTTGAAGGAGAGTCGCTCTGGGTGAAGTTGAAAGTGCCAAAAGAACTTGCTCACTTGATTGTCTATAAAGGATTCATTGCGGTTGATGGGACCAGTTTAACAGTGTGCGAAGTCAACTTTGTTGAGTCTTGGTTTACTTTCATGCTTGTTAGTCATACCCAGAGCCATATTATCATTCCTCACAAAGATATAGGAGATGAAGTGAACATCGAAATAGATGTAATGGGCAAATTCGTGGCCCAAGCGACTGCGAATCTTACTTCTCGGGTGCAAGCACTGGAGGAGCAACTTGGTTCACAATCATCAGATTCTCGATTAGATGTGATAGAAAACATGCAAAAACAGTTGGATGAATTAATGAGTAGAATCCCCAAGTAAATCTCGATATATATTTAAACCTCTATGCATAATAGTGACGTTTGTACCCAGCCTCCATTGAAGCTTTCTTCTTGTTCAGTTCTTTGACCTGGTCAGTTCGAGGTTTCAAATTTCTTTCAACCAGCTCCCCGATTGAAGGGGATTCATGAATTTTTCGAAATAGGCCAGCGTTCATCTTCTTTTCAGCATGCGACATTTTTGTGGGGGTCCTTTCCATTTCTTTTGCCTCTCTTGCGTCTTCGATTTGTCTGTCAAGCCCGTCCATCAACTCTTTAGCCTTGGTTTTATTCTGACGTCTAACATCTGATTCGTGCTGTTTTGCTAGTACTAGATCTTCTTTAGCCTTAACACCAGCAATACGTAACTGTTCGCGATCGTAATCCTCGCAGCTGTGTTTGTATGCTATTTGCTCCCTTAGGTTTAACTTGATTGCTTCAAGATCTTCTTTTCTTCTGGCCTCTTTCTCACTTGCTTTTCTGTCATCATCTCTAACTTTTTGTGCGCGATATTCCGCTGATCTTTTCTCAGCTTGCTCGCTCTCAGAAGTGGCAGTGGCAGTGGCTTTGAGGAACATTTGTTGCTTTTGTGTCGATTTATTGCGAATGTTTTCAAAATACATTTTACGAGAAAGTTCTTCTGCTTCTTGTTTTTTAGCATATGCAGTTTGAAGAGACCTTTCCCGTTCCGCTTCCTGCTTGGCTTCCAGCTCTGAACGCTTTTTCTGAAGTTCATTTTCAGCCTTCACCTGGTTCATTTGCTCTTTATGGCTCATCATCTTTTGGTATTGTCTTTGCTTTTCCTGTTCTAGTTCATCTTTTATACACAGCAACTCCTCCTCTTCCCTTCGTTTCTTCGCGGCCTGTCGGCGACTGTTTAGCACCGACCTCTCATGCATCTGTTTTTCACGAAGCTCTTTGTCGCGTCTCCCTCTCGCTAGTTGATTTTTCTTGTTCTCTCGTTCTTGCTCGTGGTACTCTGCAGATTGCTGGAGAACTTGTCTTCCATACGCCTCCTCTTCCTTCAATTCCTGCGCCTTCACCATTCTGTTGCGCTCCATTTGTTCCTCCAAAACACGCTGGACCTCCAATTGAGTATTACGCTGACGATTACGAGTTTCCTGCTCTTCCATCAGATAGGAAATACGATCAGACTCCATGAGAACTTGGTAGTCGTCGTCTTTTAACTTGCTGCTTGTTCCATCTCGACGACGATGCACTGATTCTTGTGGAATAGATACAGTCACTGCCTGAATTGCAATGCTACGCACCGAGTCCTCTAGCTTTCGAAGGTCTTTCTCACTAACTTTGATCCTGCTACAGCCTCGGAACATATCTTGGATCTCATCACGAACTGATTCTTGAAACTTCTCTTTTGCAACGGGGTCCTTAGGGCCATATGCATTGCAGAGTTTTGACTCCAATTCTCGCATCAGTTGATTACGTTGCTTGGTACTTGAACCGTTCGTGCAACTTTCCAGCATGCCCTTCAATCGTTCTTCGCGTCTACTACTCATCCTAGTCTTAAACGGATCTATTTTGTTGAGTTTTTTATTTCACCATTCTCGTCAACAAAATTAAAAAAATACCTGGTATATATACTTTAAGAAAACAAGGTTACTCATTCTTCTTGCTCCTCAGTAGCTTGGTATTCGTCAAGACTCAAAGTCATTGTATGAGAGCAATTTCCAGGTCTGTCACGATAGACCCCCACGAGTGAATTGGCCTTGTCATAAAACCCGTCTTTTAGAGAGATCACGATGCTCTGTACGCTATTCGAATGCATACGAATGTAGTTGGATACTTTGAACACATTAACATTATCAAGAGCGGCGTCAACTTCATCCATGACAAAAAATGGCGCAGGGTGATAACTGTGGATAGCGAATAAGAGAGCTAAAGCAGCCACAGTTTTCTCTCCTCCAGAAAGTTGTTCCATGTCTCTGAATCTTTTGGTAGGTGGCATTGTGTGGTACTTAATCCCAGCTAGATAAGGCTCATCGGTGCTCTCCAAGGACAAGTAGGCGTTCCCTCCGTTTGGATGTTTGCTACTCATGGTTAACTCCTTGTAGATTTTGTCGATGGTATTTGAAACGTGTTCAAACATTCTGATGAACTTTTCAGTTCGCTTCTCTTTCACTGTTTGAAATCTCTCATCAACATCGCGAGCTTGCATTTTGGCCTCTCGCAATCTTTCATCGGTGGTTTTGAGGCGTTCGGAAACATCAGTGAACTTCTCCCCAGCTTTCATATTTGGTAAGATACTGCTCAATTGTTCTTCCAACTGAGAAATCTCAACTTTAAACTCTTTGATTCGGGTGCTGCATACTGCCGAGCTTGTGAAATCAATTCTTTTCTTCTCCAATCTTGAAAAATCGATTTTTTCTGCCTGCGATTCGTCAAACTTGACATGTTCGGAATCGTCCTGACTGAATCCGAAACTGCCGTGTCCAGAAGAAACTTGGTCCGCAGAAGGCAAAGAAGAACTTTCAGAAACTTCATCTCCTGTCGTGTGAGAACCATCAAGACTGGTTCTAGTTCTCTTGCTGCTTGCTTTTAAATCGAGAGTTACTGGACGCTTGTTCCCTGTTTTTATCAGCAGTGGAATCTTGACTTCTTCAAGAATAGCGGCACGTAGAATATCATGGCGCTTCGTTCGCAACTTTTCCACCTTATTACTCGCTTCATTTAAAGAGTTCGTCACTTGTAATTTTCCAGATAATAACGATTCTTTTGTTTCCCGTGCAGTTTTGTATTCTGTCTGAGTTTCTTCATACTCCGCAACAAGAGCTTCGTGAATTTCTTTCAGCGAACCGACTGCCTCTGCAACTGAGATCTGAGTTTCTGATAACTTTTCCAATTCAGATATCTTTGCTTGCAACTTATTCCCTATAGAATTCAAGGTCTTTTCTGATAATTCAACTTCTTTCACGAGCTTGCGATTCCCCATGTACTCTAGCTGCTTTTTCAGTTTCTGCGATTGGGTGTTTACCCTGCTAATATTGTCTTCGAGTTTGGACTTTTCTCCCAGAAATGCTTCTTCCATCTGGCGAATGTTGGGAATACCAATACTCACCCCGTATTCATCAACCTGAACATCTGTTACGTCTTTCATATTCACTCTTGTCTGTGAATACACGCTTTCGGCTTCTGCCATCTTAGCTTGAAGGCTTTGATTTTCTGGTTTCAGCTTCACCAATTCCCGGTTTATATCGGATATGCGACTGGCTGTCACCTTCAACTTTTCATCAAGCTCCTTCAGTTCGTTCTTCATAGTCGTGAGTTTAGAGATTAAATTTTTCTTGGTATTTTGCAAAATTTCAATCTTGCTATCTCCTGCGGCTATTCCTCGACTTCTCCCGTCATGACCATCCAATTTTGAGGTACTAGAAAGTACCTGGTCCAACTCGCTCTTAAGTCGCTCCTTTTTCTCTCGATCATGATCATATTGATTCTACGAAAGTGAGACTCAGTATATCAACGCAAAATAAAAACGTACCTGTTCGAAGCGACTTTTGTTGGAGTGTGCCGTACTTCCTCCCGTCATGTCACCATTCGCTGCTATAACCGATCCATCAAGTGTGACCGCCTTAACTCTTTCCTTGCGAGTAAAACACAGAATTCGGGCATCTTCCAAAGTATCGCAAATTACCACCCCCCCAAGAGCATAATTGATCACACTCGCAAGTCCAGCATCAAATTCAAGCAAATCCACTGCTAGTTTGAATTTATCTCCAAGCTTCCGATGTCGTTCTTGAACTCTGTTTCCTTCAATGGTATCGAGAGGAAGAAATGTCTCCGATTCCAGCTTCTTCTCTCGCAAATGCTTAACACAATCAAATCCTGAAGCTTGCTTGTCTACCACGATAGCTTCCATGTGCCGCCCAAGTGCCACTGTAATAGCCAGCTCATATTTCCTGCTGGACGGCTTGCATAAATCGACCAGTCTCCCTTTCACCCCAGGGAACTTCTCCCTGAGATCGTTCAGTGTTTTAGATTTCAATACCAGTCGTTTGGTTTCAATTCTAGCTCCAGTTGCAAGGTTCATTCGTTTATTCACCTCACGAATATCATGGTCGAGTTTGATCCCCTTGGCTTTCAGATTTGCCAACGTCTCCTTGGAAATTTTGATGTCAGCCTCGCAATCACTCACCTGCTTAGAACATGTTGCAATAGAAGACGATAATTGCGTTTGACGGTTCTGTTGTAAATCTTGCTGGGTTTTCAGCTCGTCTCTTTCCTGTGACAGATTTCGAATGTTCCCGACACATGCGTCTAGCTCTTGATTCGAGGTGTCAAACATTTGCTTGTGAGAATTAAGTTGCATTTTCAGTTTAACTGTGTCGGAACTCGCTTTCTCTCGCACTGATCGCAATGTCTCCAACTGCTCTTGAGTCAAAGGAGCGTTTTGTTCAAGCGTCACCAACTTCGCAGCTAGATCCTTTTCTGCGTTGACAAGCTTCTCCAAATCTACCGCCATTTTAGATTTATCTGATTCATTCCTTTCAAAAGTTTCTTGGGCTACACGGAAATCCCGTTCCGCATTATCCGATCGAGAACGAAGTTGCTTCACCTCTTCCGTTGACTTGACGATGGATTCGTCGAGTGACGTAGCAACATTCTTCTTTTTCTTGAGATTTATCTCAGCAGTTAACACTTTCTTGCTCTTAATTGCCATATCCTTGTGTTTGTCAGCGACGTAATTTCCTGCTGTGTTCTCGTTCACCTTGATGTCAACAAGCTGATCTTCAAGAGTCTTTATCTCGGCATCTCCTGTTTTCAAATCTTCCTCAATCTGGAATAACTGGAAAAGAAAATATTGTGTACGCATCTCATCGAGTTCTTCTTTCAGTTGATTAAACCTGTCAACTTCTTCTTTCTGCTCTTTAGCTTCCTTTTTCTCTTGAGCAATGCCTTTTTTCTGTCTGTGAGTGAAAAGAGTTTCTGTTTCAGCTTGATTCTTTTGATTGGACAGTTCATTGTATTCATCAGACAAATCACCTGAACCGGAAATTTCTTCAAAGAAACTTGTCAATTGTTTCGGAGTTTTCGATGCTATTGATTCAACGTCTCCTTGAAATACTAGAAAATTCCTCGCTTTCACGATGACTCCGATTTCACGCATCTTACTGTCAAAGTCCACCTTTGAAACCGTATGGTTCTGAAGTTTGTACCTGGAACTTCCCTTCGATGTCACAATCCGTTGGAACATCAATTCTTCGTTTTCAGCGATTCCTTTCACTTCTCCAGGGGCGGGAATGTACACAAGGGTCACTGACGCTTCTCTCTTGATTTCATCTCTCTTTCCATCGGCATTATACACAAGATCAAACAACTGCTCTCCCCTCAGATGTTTCGTTTGAACTCCAACAACAAAGCTGATGGCGTCCATCAAGTTACTCTTTCCAGATCCATTCGGTCCGACCACGGCTGTGAAGTCTCGAAACGGACCGATAGTTTGAAAACCTTTGTACGACTTGAAGTTGTCTACTTCCAGTCTGTCAATACGTCCCATCCTCCTTAATCTTCCTCAACTCGCACTGCGATTTTACTTTTTGAAAATTCACTACCACCTAGTTACGCGAATCAATAACAACTTCTCCCAGCCTTATTTGGTAGACGGTACGGTCCCCTCCACAGAATGGTTTTTGAAAATGGAACATCGATGCGGTACGGTCCCCAATTGAGTTCGATTTAGCCGTTACAACGGACACAGATTTGAACATCTATAGAACAGCGACATCATCACAGTGCGTTACGACGACCTCGTTGCAATGAGTTTTCGAGCTCGCAGAAACTCATTGAGTAGATTAATAAAACGGAATTCAAAATCGGATCACAAGGAAGATCAACATCCTGTGCATAGTCCTTCTTGCACTGTAGAGGGCATTACAAGATTGTGCTCAAGTGCGCTTGACCAGATACGAGATATACCCCATTCAAAAAAGAAAAAAATACCATCTTTGCTGGAATGCGAAATTGGGCTACAGCAATTGAATTCAAAGCTGCGAGCAGAATCAAATATTTTGAAAAGGTTTCAAGAAACAATGGAATTAGGCGAGAATTTACTTTCGCTTCAAGATATTTTGAAGCACATGTCCAGAAAACTCGCCTCCATTTCAAAAAAGAATTTTTTCCTCGATGCTTCTTATGGAAAACGTATGGCTTCCTTACACTCAATCTTGACCAATACATCGAATGATTTCTTTAACTGCCTTTCAAGAATCTTGATGCAAGAATCCATGAATAGAAGACCCTTAAATACACATTCTACATCCACATCCCCTAATATATTCCCTACTTCACTCCCCCAATTGGAAAATATTATTTCGAATCAGGAACCAGATTCAAGTCAACAAGAGGAAAAGATATTCGAAGAAAGTGCCTCAATTGGAATGAAGAACGAACTCAAGCTGTATAATATGGCTTTGTCCTATATGTCTGATGGTTCGTGCTGTAAGGATGACAGAATAGCTTTAACACTCTTTGCGCAAGCTGCAGCAACCGACTATGTACCAGCTATCATAGCCGTTGCAGAGATGTACGAAACCGGTAAAGGTTGTGCTCATGCAGATATCGACGTAGCGCATCATTACTTCTCGCAAGCAGCCGATGCGGGAGTTTCAGGAAAAGTGGCACTGGCACTCTTTTATCTGCGCATTTCAAAAGACAGATCTATTGACCAAACTCAACGCAAGAAAATGCATCATAAATCCTTAAAACTTTTCAGAACAGCAGCTGAATTTGGAGATGCAGAAGCACAATGCTGCTTAGGGGAATATTATCACACTATTCATCAACCACAAAAGGCAATAGCATTTTTCCGCTCGGCAGTAGCATGCAATCACATAAGAGCGCAAAACAATCTCGGGATCGTATTAGCTTCTAAAACCGAAACAAAGGAAGCAGGATTAAACTTGCTCGAAATTAGTGCGCAAAGAGGGTTTGAAGACGCAGCTTCAAACAGAATATTGATAGAAATTGAAAAAGCTGATCCAGATGATTTCAACTTGGTAAACAATTCGTTTTACAAAGGATATTTACTTTTGAAATCGTACTGTGACGGATCGAAGAAAAGTTTTGAATCGTTGCAAACTGCTTATAAGTTGTTTCAATCGACTGCTTCCGAGGGAGATACAAGAGCGAATTATTTTATTGGATATATGCATGAAACTGGTTTAGCGGAGCGAAATTTGCATGTTTCGAAATTCAATTTTAAACTGGTTATGGAAAAATCAACTTCTGATGTTTGGCGAAACGCAGCTTGTTTCCACCTGGCAGAAATTTACTTTCGTATTCAAAACTTCTCCAAGGCTGCATCTCTATACCAAATATGCGCTGAGTCCGGAAATAGAGATGCTCTGAATGCGCTTGGACTGATGCTTCAGAATGGTCAATCCCATCATAGCAGACACAGTGTCGAGGAATGGTTCACCATGGGTCATGATGCTGGATGCGAATCTGCTACAGTAAATCTAGCATTACTAAGTTACAAGAATAAGGATACCGAGAAAGCCTTCAAATTGATGGCGAATGCAGCTGTTTCAGGCAACGAATACGCAAACAAAATTTTGCGTAAGTGGAAACGTAGCAAGAAACACGTTTGATATTTAATCGAGAAGGTTGAAAAAGACACTCTTATTCTTTTAATGTGGCCTTCAAATCACAAGTAGGAACATACTACTGAATCCGGAGTTCTTCTGGCAGACTTCTCCATTTGAGTGCCGACGTTTTTACCAAACGACCTTTTCTAAATTTCGTACTGGGAACTTGTTAGCTACTTTTAAATCAGATCCATTTGAAACATTTCCACTTGTTTCGATATGAATCTCTTTTCTGTCTAGCGCGATGTATTCAAATAAGTTGGACTTGAGAAACATCTATTTACGTTTCCAACCTGCAGCGTCGGGGGAGCCTTAATCTTGATATCAAAACTACTAATTCTCTTCATATCAATGTATTTTTCATTGATTTGTACCGATATTCTTTATGCATTTTTTGAACATGATAAATTCGAATTCTTTCGTGAAATTAAATGTGGAACGTTCGGGTGTATTATTATTTCTTCATGTTGGCGACGCCTTAAAGATTCTTAGGGTTTGCCCTAAATGAGAAAAGTCTGAAAACTTGTACGTCGATCGACCCCATGAGTCAAACGTCTGTGATAGACAGAGCAGTAAGAGCCCTGTGGAAGATCCCACACCTCCAAAAGTCTAAACTGCCGCCTCCTAAATTCCCAACAAGGATAGAAGGCAACAGTTACTCAGATGGTCTGGTACACAACATGTATTTTGTCATGTCGCTTACTGCGATATCCCTGAAGGGAGCTTTCATTCGAAGATCAAGGCAGGTCGGATTCAACCTACCAAGTAATATATCGGTTGAACGCTACTTTTATCTTCGGTCGCAGAGCACCAAGGAGAGATTGGAACGCTTGCTTCGTCGTGTTTTACGTGAATATCGATTTGATAAACCTAGGCAGTTCAAATATGGCTGTGATCAATTGGCTTCCTTGCAAAGGGAATATGGTTGGTTCAGAGAGGGAGTTGTAAATAAAGTAGCCACAAAACCACTTCATGAATTATATATGTGGGATCGTTTGATGCAACTTGCAACCTTGACTTACGGCTGGAAAACTTCAGCATTTCTTGGCCTTGGAGACATTATATCAACTAATGCCTCGTTGAATGGAGCCATTCGACATTTGACTGGAATTCCAGAAGTGGATGTTTTATTGGTGGAGGAAGACAGTCACTTGTATCGACCAGGACACATGGTTGTAGTAGATAGAGAGATAAAACGAATTGTTGTAGCTATTAGAGGTACAATGAGATTCCAAGATATAATTACTAACCTGACATGCGAGCAAGTTCCATTTGCCATAACCACTGATGATAATAAGATTGTTCATGGTAAAACACACGAAGGGTTTCTTTTGAGTGCTCACAATCTTCACGAAGAGTTGCATGATAAAGTCAAGCTCGCCATGGAAGAGCACAAAGATTATTCATTGGCGATATGTGGTCATTCAATGGGCGGTGCAGTCGCAACGTTGCTTTCTTTAATGTGGGCTGGGGAGTTTAAAAATAGGGATGTTCAATCATTCTCTTTTGCAGCCCCGTGTGTTTTGTGCGAAGATGCATCTCAATCAGAATTTGTCAAGAGCAGAGTTACATCAATCGTTCTCGGTGATGATATGGTGAGCCGACTTTCTCTCGGTTCGTTTGAAGACCTGGTGGGTGCTTGTCAAGAACTAGGACGTTCAGCAGTACTGTCGGAAGAAAAAAAAAAACTTGTGAAGAGAATAAGAACCCGTCATCGAACGCGAAAGAACAAACTCTTTCCGAGTGGAAATGTATATCATATTCCTTACTTGTCAAGATACAATAAATCTTCTCAAGAGGTGATTACAGCTGAGATCATAGACCCTTGCATATCTCTTCGCGAAATATTAATTACCCCAAAAATGTTTTCTGCGCATTTACCCAGCAATTACCTTAATTCTATTCGCATGCAAATTTTCCTCAGAAATTATAAGGACGACCTTCAAAATCCAATCATCCAGGAGTTTGAGTTTGTCGCTGACCCAAATTTATAAGAAAACTTCCTTTGTTATAAAACTGTCATGACTATTTGAAATGAGTTACTATCGTTAGCTTTAATAAAGCGTGGATTCACCGATACATTTGCACGACGAATGCACTCGAAAAGGTCCCCGCAACGATGGCGTATTGCACGAAGTGTGATTGCAAAGTGGATGATTACGTATATCCTGCCATGTGGAACGTGAACCAATATGCTACTATGTGGTGGCGCTGTCTAACAGTTCCTACAGTTAAGTGCACACAGGGGTTTCACGGGAGCTTCTCTCATACCGATACTTTGTCGCATGCCCTCGACTTCGATGTCCCATATGGAAAATCTATTCTTGCAGGACGCAGTGGAGTGGTAGTGGATGCCGTTGGACGATTTGGCGCAGGTGGTTCTCGTGAAATTTTCAGGACAAAAGCGAATTACGTGGTTATTAGACACGGTGATGGCACATACGGAAGATATTTCCATCTTCGAACTGTATTAGTGAAAACCGGTGACTCGGTTCGCCAAGGGGATGAAATTGGGACATGTGGAGATTCCGGTTTTGTGAATGGGCCTCATCTTCATTTCGATGTTGTGAACTGCGTGCTCAGCGAAACATCTTTCTTCACTATTCGTTTCGAGGATCGTATGGTCGAAATGCAATCCTGTTTTGCCCTCTTTAGTTGCAGAATGAAAGAACGCATCAGCAGCACACGAATATATTTTGCTTCTTGTGTAGAAAATGATGTTGGATTAGATTGGAGCAGTCGCTGTATATTGTGTCAACGAGGGGGGGACACTTCGTTTATTGAGAAGGCCGTAGTGGCCCAAAAGAATAATGCCTCGATGTTGTTGATATACAATAACCAACCTGATGAAGGCCTGCGTTTAATTGGCTCTCAACACCCAGAGTCTCAAAATTGCAGAATACCTGTTGTCTTCTTAACCTTGTCATCTGGTGAGTTTATTCGAAAAATACTGGATGAGAATAGGGATGTATATGCAAATCTATCAGTGAATCCACACTTTAAAGCTAACGATAGCAAATCCTTCGTGAAACCAATATCCATGCCTATTTTATGTGATGTTTTTTGCAATCCCCTCATAAAAACACCGGGATCTTGATGTATATTTATAGATCGCATAACTTGCTATTTCCGGATTGGTTTCGAAATGATATTACATGCGATGTATTATTAGATCGAATAGCACTTTATTTTTTGATTCGTTTCGAATTGCTCTTTCATTTGCTCAAGTTGTTTCATCTAATGGGTTTCCCTCGCAGTCTCTCCATCAATGCACGAGCCTCATCTATTTCTTTTATTCCTTGGGGGGTTGAATTCACATAAGAGGACTTTGCTGGACGAGTAAATGGATTACGAGTTTCTCAATGAAGTTGAATTAGAAAGAAAGAATAAAATATCCGTTACGAATGTTTAGATTTTTTTGGTCTAAAACGATTGTGGCGTGAGTGGTGTTCCTAATGAGTCGGTCTCAGAATCAATCGGATCAATTTGTGGTTGAATCTGAAATAAATAATACAGTCGTGGTACCTGTATCCAATAGTATTCATCAAGATGAACAAAGGAAGAAGCGACGTCGTGGGATTGGTTGCGAGAGACAGGAAGTTGAATTAATTTCTAAAATGAAATTGGCAATTGGAGAAGATGACAGCATTATTCCCTTCGAGGTCAACCCTTTTGAGGAGCTCCCCTCGCCAGGTGCTTTGTTCCCGCTATTGTTCAGGGTTTTATTTACTATTGCACGCATTTCAACGTTGTGTTCCATATCGATCATCGTTTTGATCTATTTTCTGAATTTATTATCGCAAAAAACGAATGACGACAAAGATATTATGTTTTTGTTGGGTTCGAGTTACACCCTCTGCAGCGTCTCCTGGGGAGTCATTCTGGTTAGTCAGAGTGTTCGAGGAACGGGGTCGTCAGTATCTCGGTATATTTACATTACTTTTGTCACTGCATTCGCTCCTAGTGTTTGCTTAATCGGGATCTATGTTGTTCTATATGTATTTGAAACCTCCAAGTTGGCAAGAAAGCTATTATTGATTGTTCTACTGATACTCGGATCTGCAGGTGGTGCTGCTCTTTGTGAATACATGTTTGTGAAAATTATCCGAACTCATCCCATCTTCATCGCGAGTCAGAATGCCAAAGGCGCGTCGCCCAAACTTTCCAAATGGCATGCTAAGCGGCGTGTTGGTATATGGAAACGGTCTCTGCTTAATGGGGTGCCAATATTTTTCATTCTCGGTGTCCTCCTCATCTATGTATTCGGTATCATGGAGTTAAACCGAAATGTTTCAGGGTTTATTAGCATGTCAGTGTATTGCTTGGCGCTTTTAATCAAAGTGGCGGGAAGCAAATATATAATTAGGATAATGACCGCAATGCGAACAGGACGATACTATTTTGATGCCATTGTATTTGTATTTGAATATGTTACGTCTCTTTTGCTCCGAGTAATGATGCTGTCCACGTCGGTGGAGGCTACTTCTCAAACATTAGCAATAATAAATTCACTGGTGGAATTGATGGTGAGAAACTTCCTCTACAATTCCTATGTGGTTCAAGGCCACGGGTTCCCTGGTTGGGATTCTGACCGTAAAAAACGGTTTTACTTTTTTGGAAGAGGTCGAGTAGTTGATGCTGGGAATGATATGATAGCGGAATACGTGACTTCTTTTACGGCAGCATCTGTGCTTTTATTTCTAGGCCCTACCAATGTATTCAATCTAGTGAACGATCCAGCCATCGATTTAACCAGGATGGTTCGAGTGGTTACATTTCAGGCTGTTCCAAATGTTCTAGTTGATGTATACATAAGCTACTTAGAAACGTCAGGTGGATTGCTGCATCACTTCGAGACATTCTGGGTACACGTTCAGCTCTCAGTTGTTCTGACTAAAATATTTAGCGTGGTATTTTTGACAGTATTGGTCTTAGTTGTCTTGGTCAAATCCCAGGATGTATAAAAGATCTTTTTAACCATGTACTGATATCCTTCTGTTTACTCTCATCTTCTGTTATTAGCGTATTTAAGTTCCTTCTTGCCATTCGTTCGTTTTAAAAACGATAATCAATGTTATGTTACTACCGGTAGTATCAATTGTTTTCGTTTTATCAAGCTGCAACCACGATCGCAACATCCCATCATAGAGGTCACCTCAAGCTTTCAAACATTCTGGCTTCCTCGCGTTATTTTTGTATTTTTTAAACTAAACTTGATAAATTGGAGCGGAGTGCGGCACGCCCCCCTCGTCAAAAAAAATTGTGAATCAATCTTGATGCGTGTGAAGTTGCGATCGGATTCTCACAAGCTGCCTAGGTATTCAGTAGCTATTTTTATCTTATTTGTGGTTACACTTGTCATCTATATGCTTCTACCGATGCTGATTGACTTGGATGGTGCTGGAAATACAAAATCGATTCGGGAATCCATTGTTTGGCAACATATTGCAAAACCTGCTCAATATATGTATAATGGAGCCGGACTTCGTAATGTAAGTTGACTCAGTAGTTTACAGCTTTTCTCACTTTTATAAATAGCAAGGAAATCTGCGTGATTTGAAGCTGGAGTTTGAATATATCTGCCAAGACACTTCTTCGTTGGACTTCAAGTCGATTGTGTACGACGTGAATAGTGCAAACAGGTGGCGTTGTGTGCGTATCGGACAGGAAGCTTGGAACGTTGATACTCTGTTAGAAATAAGTCAGCATACCCCAAGGGATCGTGTTTTATCTCTAGAAGATTTGACCAACCATAATGTATATCTCTCCACTGGGAAGCAGACAGAATTCGTGAAAAAAACGATGGAGTATTTAGGTCTAAATACGTATACCATTGTTTCCCGTGAATGCGATGAAGAACTTGATAGAATCAAATTGCTTACGGTATTGTATTCTGAGTTAGTACATTGCGAACGTGAACAAGGACAACTTGCTGCTGCTAATGTTCTGACAGTAATTCAAAAGATTTCAAGCAAAACGATGAAAAATTCGGTATTTTATTAGAGGATGATGTTTTACCTGTCAGGAACTTTGTCCCGAAGTTTAAAACGTTGCTTTCAATGGTCTCGAAGCTCCCAAGTTGGGATATGATTTTCTTTGGCACTTGTTTCCCACAGAAGTATGGTGTACCGGAAGTATGCGTTGATGGCGTGTGTATTTATCAAAGAAAATCTACCAGATGCTTCAACGGGGTTCTAATATCAAAGAGATTTTCAAAGAGGTTATTGAACTCAACTCCTGATGGCAAAACTTGGTTTGATTCGATAGACATTGTCCTCAACACATACATAACCAAATGGAATTTGAATGTCTACCACACGACACCGTTAGTATTTGAAAATTCAAAAACGCTAGACCAACATGATTGCCAATAAGAAATTTGTTAATTATTCTCCTTTGAGAGCTCATATTCTTGGAGGAAACGATTGAGGGCCTTAATTGCGACCTGATACTGAGATTTATCTTCATAAAGTGGAATAGTCATGCCATCAAACGCTACTAAGAATTTTGCTTCGTCGTCTCCAGTTTTAAAAACAGGGAGTTTCGGGTAGCGTTGACTGAAATGAGTGAGAATCACAACTTCGGAGTGCATGGCCGTAGCCGCTTCCATTGCCTCACTGATCGTGCTATGACGTTTTTTCAGCGCTTCATCCTTCATGCTGTCATCAAAAGTGGCTTCGTGTATTAGTACCGAGTACATTGCAGGTGCAGGAGAGTGCTTCAAGTTGTTCCACATTTTCGGACAAGGTCGAGTGTCTCCGGAGTATACAACCCAAACATCTTGCGCATTGACGTTGACGACTAGTCCAATGGCGTATGAATCAAAGCAATGAAACACATTTGAAATGCGAACATTGGACAACATTCGAGGTGCCTTAGTGCAGTGATGAAATTGGCAACGTAGAGATTGCATCGCTAAACCTTTACCTATGCTCTCTGGGCCGAAAATCAAAAGATCGTCAGTTGATAGTTTATTATACTCGTCAAGTATCCTTGACAGCCCACCATGGTGATCTAAATGGTGATGCGAAATCCAAATCCATTTCAGTTTTGAAATGATGGAGCTAGCTTTCAATGGACCATATAGTCGAACCAGTTGGCAATAACTAAAAACGATAAGGAACAAATAGCTTTACGAGTACCAAATACTTACGTTGCTTCCCCGATATCTAATAACACGTACCCGTCGTTTAAAGTTAATAAAATCGAACTGCAATTACGAAGTTTCGACGGTTTAGCAGCACCAGTGCCAAGGAATGTAACTCCTGGAGCGTCGTTAAATCGATATCGTCTTTTCCCCACATCGTCGTCATCTATTTCAAGTGCATTCGAATCAATGCCAAGAATATCTTTAACTTGATCAACTGCATTGGCAGTATAAGTGCTGTTTTTTTCACCCGAAAACGCATCATCAAGTTTGACAATCGTCTCGCATGAACTTAGCAAGAAATTTGAGCCAACTTTCTCACCTACTATCCAAGGCTGCTTGACTGAAATTTCGTGGGCAGTTTCTTGGATGGAATTTGGTATCGATTCTACAAAAGTTGAAGAGAAGAATTTAGGAGCAGCAGTTCTCATGCAAGCACTCCACCTAGAGGATGATGGGAAAGGGTCAGCCCAAGCTAAATTTTGTGTATGGTTTGAAGCATGGACCATAATATGATAACAAGTGTCTAATTTCTTCATCCATGATTGATATCTTTCGTCCTGTACCACTTGTACTGGTGCAAAGTGAAACATGATGCTAAGATGGTGATCACAAGGCTTGGCGCCTCCTCGATCTGACCGAAAATGAACTGACTGAACCAACGACGAAATATAGGAACTATTTGGACAATCGACAACTGCAAACAATACTTTTGTTGCTGGATTCCGAATGCTCGATTTATTATCGTAGCTCATGGACGACCAACATCGCACGATGAAACACAAAACATTCTCTTCTGAATGATCATCGCTACTCTCAGAAGAATGATCATCGCTACTATTTTCACAGATTAATTGGCTTTCAGAAGAAGAATCACTTTCAGAAGAGGATTCAAATTCATCATCGACGGAGCACCAATGGCAATATTTCGGACATTTACTTTTTCTTTCATTAGGCATTAACGAGACCGACAGCACCTCAATAAGCCCGGTATCTTCAAATTTAGCTTTGTGGCATCCATAATTTATCAGATCCTTGGCATCTATGATAGGCCATTGTCTCCTAATGAACAATTCATTAACTTTAGTCAATCCAATCGTCCCATATGGACCTCGAACTTAAAACCGTTAACTACCATAAGACAGATCAAGCATACAACATACCTTTTAGTTTCTCAGTACCAGCGTCTGCTAAAGCGAAATGAAGACCACCGAGACCAGCTGCAGAGACTGTTTCGCATCTTGTCAACCACACTCCAGACAACTGGGCGCTTTTCCACCGATGCTGGGCAAAGATCCTCTGGGAACCTTCACCGGCATTGAACAGAATTCTGCTGTGAATTCGAGAACTGGACTCCAATGAAAACAGCAAACTGCAACAAGTACCATATGCTCCATTACTCACTATCCGCACCGACAAATCATGTTCCATTCTCGTGGATCACCAAGAATATGGGGACCGTACCGCCTTCATGGTCAGAAACAAAAAGTTGGAATACGTTTATATGGTCGGACATAAGACTTTATATGTTAAACGATAGTGTTTAGTCCCCCATAAATGTGAGTCGTAATCATCAAATCAAACTTGGAAGATAGAATACATGTTAGGAAGATTAGATCGTATCGCTAGTTTCTCCGAGGATGACAACTATCACCCTTCTTTTTTGAGGGTGTTTAACTGGTTGAAGGTGGGGAAGTTCTGGGTTATTGGTTTTTGGGTTGCATGTCTTTTGTGGGGTGTGCTCACGGGGTTTCGATACATTGAAATGGCTCGTGACGAGATGGCGGCTCCTAGTGGATCACGAGCTTACAATGATAACCAAAAATTTATAGAACTGTTTCCGGAACAATCCTCCAGTGCTCCTATGATTGTTTTTGTGCAATGTTTGGGCGCCAATTGCTCTCTCACTTGTCAGCGTGATGAATGCAAACATAGGCCTGGCACTTGCCAAGGGGAAAATCCTGAGATGGAGGAATTTTCCAGGGAACTTTCTCAGCGAGTACTTGCGTATTCTAATGAAAAGCATGTAGGCTATTCGGACAGGGTCCTAGGATATTATAACTTCAGTGGTACGGAGTTAGACTCAGTTAAATGCCAGTTTGCTTCTACAAAAGGAACTGAGATGTTTATGGTTTTCTCAGGGTCTCAAGAAGTCGCGTCTGATATTCGGTACAAACTTCTGGATGAAGTGCTCAAGAAAATAATACCAGAAATTAACCCGGATAAAGCCAGATACAAGGTTGGGTTGACTGGAAACGATCCAATGATTCGCGACGGCAGTACAGCGGCAGTTCAACAATCAGAGATGATCGATGCTGCTACTATGCCGTTCGCTTTTGCTATGCTCGCTTTTATGGTGCGATCTTGGAGGCTGCTCTTGATCTCGCTGTTCAATATGACCATAGCTATTATGACCTCGATGGCCATTCTTGCTGTATTGACTGACATTGTAGGAAAACCACCATTAACAACCACAACATCATTCGTGGAAGTATTAGGTCTTGCTATGTCGGTTGATTACTCGTTGTTTTTACTTCGACGTTTCAGAGATGAAATCAAGGGAGGTCGGGAGCCGGAGATGGCTATCAAGATAATGATGGCGCAAGCTGGGCATGTTGTGATGATGTCTTCATTGACAATCATTTGTGTGTTTGGCGGATTTGTCTTTATGAAATCTACAGACTTGATGGTACGTCCCTTTATTGTTTCAAGAAATTTTTTCACGTGTATTCTTTTTATTTAGGTTCAAGGAATGGCGTGTGTTACCTCGGTCGCAATGTGTTTGCTTGTTAACATGACCAACACTCCTGCACTGTTACTTGCATTTCCTCACTTCTTTTCTACTTTTCACTTTGACTCTGCCCCACCTGGAGCCAAAGTTTCTCCTTTCGGGGTTATTAGTGACGCATGCAAAAGTTGCGGTCGATGTCTAAGAAGACTTTGCAAGTCGGATGATTCAGATGATTCGGATGAGCATTCCCGCACTGTCAGTCTGTTGCCAGATGATGACGTATCGTACTATGTCACATCTCCCACAGCAGGTAACAGTGTTCTGAGAGAACGAGGAGGTCCTTATAAAGGTTTCTACTTTAAAGTGTTACTATTCATCACCAAGTGGCCAAATAATGTCATTACGTTGTTCTCTCTTTACTTGATGTTTGTTCCATTGGCTATGCAAGCGTTGAGGTTGGAGAGGAATCAGAATTTGCTGCAAGGCATCCCTCGTCATTCGGAATCAGCTGTGGTTTATAGCGAGATGACCAAAGTGTTTCCAGGAGGTAGTTTATCGCCGATGTACATCGTAGTTGAAGCAGAAAGCACCATCTTTTCAAGAGATGTTTTTCGCCAAGTTCATACTCTTACGGAACATTGCGCTTTCAAGTCTAAAGTACCAAAATCGGCGTTCAATTCATTGGCTGTTGTTGACGGAATCAATCTACCATTTCCTGTTGCCCGGTTTTGTAGATGGTTCAAGCACTTTTCATTCTGCGCTCCGTACAATTTCTTGTGGAGTCAAACTGTCAATAGTTTGAATACCAGTATGCTGATCATGGTTACTGTACCGTTCGACCCGTTCTTGAACTTAATTGAAACTTTTGTGACGGATATTTACAGTGCGATCGATGAATTTGCCGCTGTTAATCAAACGAAGGCTCTTAAAGGAGTTTATTTTTCTGGAATTCAAGTCGGTATGGTGGAGGATATGATTATTTCTTTTGATGAGTTTCCTCTTTTGGTGTTCCTCACATGTTTGGTTGTTTTTACATTGCTTGGATTCATGCTTCGTAGTGCCTTTGTTGTCATACGTTTGACGCTTACGGTAATACTCCCACTTGCAGCTATGTTCGGTCTAGCGGTTTTAGTGTATCAGGATGGTATTTTGGACTGGACTGGCATCACAGCGGTTCAATCAAACCCTGACGGTTTTTTCTGGTATGTTCCATTACTGTGTTTTACTATTTGTTGCGGACTTGCCTTGGACTATGACGTATTTGTGATCGCTCGTATCAGAGAGCATCGTTGCTCGGGGTATGATATTCGCGCATCCATTATCAAGGCAATGTGGGAGATCAACAGCACGGTTGTCTGTGCAGGGCTGATCATGGCTATCGCATTTGGAGGGCTAATGATTGCTGATTCTGTTTGCGTCAATCAAATGTCCTGGATTCTAACCTCGTCTGTTTTGTTCGATACGTTCGTTGTTCAAAGTGTTGTCGTACCATGCAGTAAGTAAAGTATTTAAATGCGTTTGAAATAAAACTCTGAAACGCACTAGTCATGTCCTTTTTTGATAGTTGGTCCTGGTGGCCAGGGAAAGGTAAGTGAGATACTTGTATAAAAAATGAAGATCGCTGAACACTTCTTTCAGTACCCATGACGAATTTGGTCACTTTAGAAGAAGAAGTAGCCAACAGAAATCAGGCATTCGCGGTTTTTGGAATTTCTCCGACTATTCTGCCGGTCTCACGGGATGATTTACCATCAGTCAGCCCTATAGTCGCTTAAAATGAATGTCTTGTCTTTCTTTCACCGTATATCTAAAAACAAGCATTTGTTATTATTAGTTTCGGATCATTTATTTCAAAAAGATGCTCTTGCTTTTTAAAAAATCGCAATTATTGATCCGCTACTCGTCGTATTCTAAAAATGTTTGGTTTTACTTTCGTAGTTGTGCTTCGAAAGAAAAAATTGGATCGTTAAATTGAAAAAAAAATAGCTGTCAAGTCGAGGGATGCAATTAAATTACATCAGGAGAAATATAATGCGAATTCAGTGATTCCACATAATGTTCTTTCTTCTGATTACCTCACGGATTGCCATCAGGCTCTTTTCTTTCAACAAGATACTCTTGTTTATTAAGAAATTAGCATTTGATGGCTTTTATCCACTACTAGTAGTTTTAAAAAA
>Ga0105054_10003587_pt1 | contig 23934 bp, 7 predicted proteins | sample BON02_FD_78091 | JGI IMG/M metagenome (GOLD analysis project Ga0105054, IMG submission 78091) | Freshwater microbial communities from Lake Bonney liftoff mats and glacier meltwater in Antarctica - BON-02 (megahit assembly) | ecosystem: Environmental > Aquatic > Freshwater > Ice > Glacier...
ACTTGGATTAAAAAATAATTCTCAAATTTACAATATAACTTACATTTTATAAAATGAATCACGCAGGGCACCTCCACAAGCAACAAAGTGGACCAGCCACAATTAGGGACATCATCAACAGCATCAATACAACAAGGGCATTACTTTGACCTAAACCGTATTAGATGAGAATAGAATGGACTTTAATACATACCCACATCCTCATCTTGGACGCTGCCATCTGGTAGAAACTCATACAAAGCACGCATCTCCCTACTAACAAGCGATGAATGCGAAATCATAAGAGACGGTACGGTCCCCCGTCCAGATCGTGATATGTTGCAATCCTTATTTACAATATGGACCACGCAAGCTGATTCAAAAAGAGATATTGATCTTGTTGCACCATCTGCTCGTAGATTCCCAAATTGTTGTTCTCGTTTGAATGCTACGCGGTGTACATCTATTTTGAAATATAGGAAATCCTTGCTTTTTTCATTGATACTTTTTCTACTCTTTCAGTTTGGCTACGAGACGTATCGTTATATTGTCACAATATCAAGACCGTTGTGGGATATTGAAAATCTTCCTGATGGTGATGTTATGATGAATTTCGGGTGGTCCGGTTCCTCCAGTGTTTCCTGCCCCCTACATAACTGGACTGACCAAGGTTTTGCTTCTAAAGTATATGACGTTTTCCCACTTAGTAATGAATGGGATTTGCTCGAGATTCGATTAGAGGAACTTTATCCTGTCGTGACCCTGTTTTACATTTTCGAAATGCCCTGTTTTTTCGATGGAACTGTAAAGAAAACAACCTACAACGACTTTAGGTCTCGGTACTCCAAGTACCAAGATAAAATTGTATATATAAAAGCGTTGCAAAATGAATGCGAAAAGTTAGATATAAACTCTCTTCCTATGTTTTCAATGGAAACAAAATTGAGAACCTTTATACGTCGTCGAGCGCATTATGATTTTCAAAAAACGGATGTGATCTTTTTTGGGGATCTAGATGAGATTCCAAGAAGATCTACTGTGGAATTGCTTCGTTATTGCACCGGTTGGCCAGTTGATAGAATCCAACTGGAGTATTCTAACTTCATGTACAGCTTTTCAATGTTTTCAAGAAGCTACAACCCGAAACCAGCTGCATATCGAATATCCTCCGGAATGTACGACATTGGGGATGTTTTACATCATGGATATCGAAGCATGAAATCTCCCATTCTTTCTGAAGCTGGATGGCATTGCTCTTGGTGCTTTGGTTCCATTGAAGAAATTATTCAAAAAATGAAAGGTTATTCTCATAGGGATAGATTGCGACATGAAAGATTGCTCTCACCTGAAGTTGTATTGGAAAATTCCTGCTCTGGTACTGACCCCCTTGGATATGATTTGGAGGTTTATTCTTTCAGCAATCTCCTAGACCTTTATGATGGAATTAAGGAAACATACGGAACTCATAATGTACCATTGCTTCTTCAGAACCAGCCTCACAGATTTAGATTTTTGCTTCCTGGCGGATGCCGTCATCGACCTTACAAAAACTAAACCGAATTCGAATAGATTGGCTTTGTAAGATTTTTTACTTTTGTAATAACACTATAACACTGGTTTCAATGAATTACTTTGAAATACGAATTTAAATTTTGGAATGAATCAGAAATAATTCAGCTTATTTTATCGAATCGTTTCTTGTACACAATTCACACTGATATTTTTTATATAACCCATAATATGTCGCCCACATTGACTGTGTTCGTGAATGGTCTGTTCAACCCGAAGAATGAAGAAAATTGGTCCGCTATTGAAGCACTTCTGGTGACTCAGTTCGATTGTCCTGCGGTGCATGTTCATAATCCTACATTGGCACTAGATATCGAAGAGCAAGCTGATAAGTTGAAAACCAAGGTCGAAAAATCATCGAAATGGGCTTTAGGAGCTGCGTTGGTAGGAATGGGGGCTGTTATGCTGGATAGGTATCTAGATACTGGATACACTATGAAAGTAATTGTTGCCACTATGGATACTGTCAAAGAGAAGATGACCGAACAAGCGAAAACTGTTTCTTTTCAAATTCACAAAGAAATAGCTCAGCATTGTGAAGATCATCCAGATTTGAAACTTATTAATTTAGTTGCTCATTCTCATGGTGGATGGTGTACCAAAGAACTTCTTGAACAAGGATTAGCTGACGAGCTTGCCATGACATTCGGATTGAAATTTGATGTATTCATCATGGGTTGTCCTGTGTTGGTTACTCGTACGGCAGCAGTTAGAAATGTAGTACAGCTTCATAATGCATTGGATGTTATTTCTCTTAGATATGCAGAATCAAGTTCTACCAACGAACCCTATGTTATCTCTAGTAAAGAAACACCGTACCATGGGTGTATCGAGTATCTGTCTTGGCTTTCCAAAGACTGGGAGTCCATCGAGAAAGTCCTTTTGAACACGTCAGCTATCAATTATGAAAAAGATTTAAAAGGTTTAATCTAAAAAAGGTAATTATTAAGTTGTATACAAAAAAATAATCTATTCCGAGTCAGAATCGTCTTTCTTGGCTTTCTTTGCCGATGGAGACTCTTCATGGATGGAAGATCTTTTCTCGCCTCCATTGGAAGCTCCATCATGGGAAAATCGGCACGAGTCACCGTAGTTACAGCTTCCCTTTTGAAACGAAAAGCAAATTCTCTTATCAGTAGAATCTCTCTCCCGTCTGTTGTCTCCTCCTCTGCTAGCTCCTCCTCCTCCTTCAGCTGAGTGACTGAATTTACACGAATCTCCGAACTTGCAGTTTCCTTTTTGAAACGAAAAGCAAACTCGATCTCCTCCCCCTCCTCCTCCTCCTCTGTCATTTCTATCATTGCCGCGTCTGTCTCCTCGTCCTCCATCTCGTCCTCCATCTCGTCCTCCATCTCTTCCTCCGCCACGGTCTTCACGAGGGGCTCTAGCAGTAGCTGTGCGTACTTCGATATCACGTCCGTCCAATTGAGTTCCGTCAAGGGTTTTGATTGCTTCATCGCATTCACTTTGAGCTCCGAATGAAACAAACCCAAACCCTCTTGAGCGTCCAGTATCGGCATCAGTACACAAGCGAGCGAATGTGACAGTTCCAAATTTGCCAAACGTCTCATACAGAGTGTCTTCACTAGCCGACCATGGAAGATTCTTTACAAAGACCTTGAATTCACCGTGTTCATTTTGTTCTACCATTGTTATTTATGTTGGAGGTTTGCTTTACTTTGCAACAAAACGAAACTATGGGTGGAGCTCAGGAATTTTTTCCGACAAATTTAAAATAATTACCAGACTCGGAACGCAACTCGACTATTTTCACACAAAATCCGAAGGTCCCGTTTTAGACCCAAACTACATAATACCCGAACCCGTGTATTTTTTGTTTATTTTTTATTGTAGTATTCTTGGTTCTGGTGATCTTGTATCAACAACATCAAAATATTTAGTATTTAGTAGTATACATTTGTTCCATAAATGTCAAAATAGCAGGAAAACTGGAAGTTTACATATTCCATCCGTTGCTTTCTAAAAGTTGCATCTGGTTTTCAAAAGTACTTGTAAGGTCCCTAGTTTTTTCAAGGATTCCGTTCATAACTTCATCCTTTGACTGTGGTTCGGAATTATCCTCCTCTCCCTTGTTGGTAGTGTTGATTTTAGGAAGCTGAACTCTTTGCTTTTGCACAAGCTTATAATGCTCCTTCTCAAAGCCTTCACAAGAAGTAAGACGTGTAATCTCCCCTTTGGTAATCTGGCACATCATAACCGAATTTCTTTGTCGAGTGCTATACACGTCTCCAGTCCCACCTTGAGTGGCAAATACTGGATGATATTTAGTATCCGTTCCAAGTAACTTAGAAATGGTCGTCGCTTCGTTCATTCTCGAAACACAATTATTTTCAAACGTCTCTCGTTCTTTAAAAGTTTGATCCAGGAGGTTCTTCTCCTCCAACTTCTTCTTCCTGATAGTATTCGCTAAGTGTGATGTAGGTGCGTCCAAAGAATCCTTGAACATAAGAAGATCGTCCTGCCAATTATCCAACGACTCATCTCTCTTCCATACTTGTTGATTTTTAGTCTTGCTGACAATCTTTTTCTTCTTCGGCAACGCCCCTGTACTTGACGTATGAAGGGGGATCAACGAAGTACCAGGAGCCATAGTAGATTAGTCGCAAACTAACTATCAGTAGCCTAATAATAAGCAGCAATTCAACGGGTCTATTTCTTTCCGCGCCAATTGGTGGAAAGCCCCCCTTATACTTTTAGATTGAATTTGAAGACTTCGGAAGTGGCTGCCTTGTTCCTCGCGCTTGGAACTCATATAAATCAGTCAGGGGTGGATCCAACATCTCTTCCATTTCCAGAGGCAAAAAATTCAAATCATTAATTAATAAATTGTATTTATTTCCCTCGAATGGCCTCGATGTTTATTAATTCAGTTTTGTGTCTGATTATAACTTTCAAACCGTGTTGAGTGGTATGCTTAATCTTTTTCAGTAGAAATGGTTTCAGATGCCACATTGTCAACGGACTTAGTGTAAATGTCCATCAATCCAGACTCAGTGTATATAACCAACATCAATGATTTTAGCTTCAAACTCGCCGTGAATACCTTGCAGAGGAATTTCGAAGCGACAGCCCTCTTCCTCGGGAATGAATTTCATGACTACAGGTTCAACACGCCATCAAATTTGGAGGTCTTTGTATTGAACAATTGATACGCTTTTGTTTTTCATGTGATCCTTCATTCCCTCGCTTGTAACTCCTTCATGTAGTTGCGCTAAACCCACAACTTTTTAAGGCACAATCGTATTAATTAATGTAATTGGATGCTCATGCAATTTCTAGGCTTTCGCAGATCATTTATTTGGTGATCTTTTCAGCTCATCTCTCCGAGAATGAAAAACCTTGAGTTATGGAAATTGTAAATTGCCGCTCAAAGCTCCTGTTTAACCAGACGGTAGATTGAATAGCATGGCATATCTTGCCAGTACCTGTCCAACCAGATATTGCTACTTATTATTATTTTAGCAAGAGATTATGAACTCCTGATTAACCATTAGGATATTTTTCCATGATAGCAAAGGCCACAAAGCAAGTAAATTGAAATTGGAACTCGGTTCATGGGAAACCACGTCACTAGAATGAAATAAAACCTCACGGATTGTCATCAGGCTCTTCTCTTTCAACAAGATACTCTTGTTTCTTAAGGAATTAGCATTTGATGGCTTTTATCCACTACTTGTAGTGCTTCAATAAAACCAAGTGGTCTACATTTTTCGCACACCCCTCTTTCATTGAATTTGCAGTGATTAGGAGGTCTTATAATTTCGCATAAGGATGTCCATACGGTTCTACCAGTTCTTATTGAAGCATTAGTGGGTGGTGAAAGTGATCAGCGATTGCACTCATTAGACAGGATGGGTTGTACCCTCTCTTGTTTCAATGGACATGGTTTTGGCAACCCGGAATTACATCCACCAGCACGCAAAATAGATCAACAACTGGAGAGCCTAGCCAAATTCGCTAGCGAAGAATTCGACACTTTGAGTAGATGCTCATCCACGATTTCCATGACTCTGCTTCAAGGATACATCGGAAGCGATTTAAACCATATTCCACGGGGACATATTGATAGTGTTCTGGAGCATCACAATGTGGGATTGAGCCATAATATTCAAAAATGGCTTTTTGTGTCGTTGTTTCTTGATTTCAATTCATCGTTGCCTTGTATCGACGGACTGGACTCGGTTTTTACGGTGAATGAAATACTCGATTTTATTTCTTCTACCAGTGATGATGTTCTCACTGGCGGTCAAGGTGCGAGGATTGTTGATTATTATCATACTAGTCAATGTCCGCCTCGCTCCTTGGGACCGCTAGGCTTCTCATCCTTTCTAGGAGATGCTGCTAGGAACTCTTTCGCCGATCCAGACCTAGTAGATCGGGTTTATCAAGATATGAGTCTGCCATTGAGCAGCTATCATATTTGCTCTTCACACAATTCTTATTTACTGGGAAACCAATGGAATAGCAAGAGCAGTGGGGAGGCTATTAAACGATGCTTGTTGTTGGGAGTTCGGGTTGTAGAATTTGATTGTTGGGAAAATGACGCTGGAGATGCTATTGTGAATCACGGGCATACATTATGTCAGCATACCACGTTTAAGGAATGTGTAGAAGCTGTGAGAGATTATGGCCATGTTGTTTCGTCATTCCCTGTTATTATTACATTGGAAAATCATTGCTCTTTGGAAGTTCAAACCAAACAGGCTGAGATTCTGAAATCTGTCCTCGGTGAGAAACTATTCGTGCCCAATCATTTGAATGTTGACTATGATCTCGAATTTCTCCAACGCGGGCCCGACGAATGGCTTTCCCCTCGTGACCTTCAAAACAAAGTAATCGTGCGAGATAAACCGATTAGAAAAATGAAGAAAAAAGACAAAGCTATAGTCAGAAGAGCAAGTAATATACTGGATATTCAACGCTCAACGGATGCAAAGGATGATGACGAGATTACGGCGGTGGTGCCGAGTCGACGAAGCAGCATTATTCGAACCATCTCTAGGAGATTCAGTGCAAGTTTTAGTACCCGACTCAATATCGAGCATCTGACCAATCTGGATGACCTTACAAAAGCCTTTGAATCAAAAAGTGCGGCCAAAGATCTCCTTGTTCTTTTGTACATAAAAAATGTGAAACTCAAATACCACTTCTCGGTAACAGAAGATTTGGTATTGGAGGATTCATTGTCGCTTACTTCGTCGTCTATTGACGAGAAGAAAACTCGATTGCTCACCAATAGCACATCGCGAGTGAAAACCGTGAGGAAATACACTCAGAGGCATATGATACGTGTATATCCTGCAAATGAAAGAATTGATTCTTCCAACTTTAATCCAATGCCAGCTTGGAAAGCTGGTTGTCAAATGGTGTCTCTCAACTATCAAACAAATTGCCCGTATATTTGGATGAGTCACGGTAAATTTCGAGATAATGGGGGGTCAGGATATGTGCTAAAACCGATGAAGTCAGCACCACCATCCAAGTTGAGCATAAAATTTATTTCAGGTCATTCATTGTTTGAGAACATTCTAGAAAGATATAAGACCAAATCAATCCGTATTGGGGACCCATTCGTTGAAATTTCGATGCTGAGCTCACAAAAACGAGTCGTAAAAAGAACCCGCGTTGTTAAAAAGAATTGTTTCAATCCTGTTTGGAATGAAGATATATCCTTTTCTGTTATCCATCCTGAAGATGCTCTCTTGCAAATAATTGTAAAATCCGGTGATAAAGATGCAATCATCGGCCAAGTTTGCCTGCCAGTTCGATGCATCAGAAGCGGTTATCGTGTGTGTCCGCTTCTATCCAGTTCCTGCTCCACCAATCTCAATTCATTTTTGTTCTGTAAAATCACGAAGTAATGTTATTTTTTAATATCTCCGTCTGTCGTCAACGAAACTGAACTTGCTCGAATGTGATCTCTCACAAATTTAATTGCAGGAAAACTTAGCGAAAACACAATGTCGCCACTTTTGTAAACGTTACAAGAAACCAATGATGATTCGTCTTCTATCAAAGGAAGATCATCAAAGAGACGGAAAGGAAATCCAGTAGGCACATTTGAATAAATGTATAATGTTGGTCCAGGTGATCGATGTGAAAGTGGCTCGAGCTTTGAAATTTGATTGTTTTCAAAATCCCAAAGAGCTCCATGGAATACAAGACCTGTAAGTATCGCCAACGGTTTTGCTTTTTCCAGTGGAATAAAAGAATATTTCACATCCATTCTCTGTCGGCCTAAAAGTACCCATAAAAGAGATCGGATGTTGGAAAACGCCGAGAGCGACACAACATTTGTAGCCCTCATCGGTTCCATTTTCGATATCATTGCTTCTAAATAGTCTTTCTTGAAAGTCGAAACGTTACTCAGTCTATTAAACGCAACGATTTCTGACTCCACAAAGCTTCGAAACATGTTAAAAGATAGTGAATATGGTAGCTGCTCTATTGGAACAAACAAGGTTTCTATTCTCTTGCTACCAAGTCTCGCTTCCCCGACCAGGCATGCTTTCAAAAGACTGATGATATCGGTTCGAACGTCAAACAAAACGCTAGCTTGATCCAAACCCAATTGTAATGCAAATCCACACTGCTGTCGATAGGATCTATTGCATCTTTGATCGGCATTTACAGTCATCTGTGTACTACTCGAAAACGGGTAGCATTTGGACGATACAATGCATGTGGTCTTGTCAGGCAATCGAATCGAACAATTACAAATGCAATTCCGAAGAAGCGTTTTATGGTCCACGCGCAGCATTTCATAGGATGAATAGACAAGCGCGACTATATGGTCCAAGCTACCGTTGATTTGGAAATAAGGGAGCATAAAACCAATGGGACTACGATGATACCTCAGGTCTAGAAAGCTACTAATGGACTCTCCCTTAATTTCAGAAGGAAATAAAATATCTTGAGGTATCGATTCGTGGACTGATTGTTTTTCTTCGACAAATTGTTGCAATGATTCTAGCGCCCGAATCAGATCTTTCGACTGTACAACATCAGGAAACAAATGAGAAATGACACTGTGAAAATAGCATACGCCAAGTGCCACCTGTTTGAATGCAGGATTCATCGTTCCAATATTGTTGTGGTGCGAATCCCAACAAGCTATTGATTTCGTCCATGACTCCTCTAAGCTTTCTACTGGTTCGTCTTTTACCATTGAATATTTCAAAAGATCAGGTGGAAAAAACTTAGGGATAACATCCAGTAAAAACACAATTCCAAAACTTTGAGCAGGAAGATGACGCAACTCCTGGAAAGTCTCCGTTTCTAAATGAGTTTCTAAATGCTCATCCATCCTATCGGCAAGAGTAATTTGAATTTCTTGAAAATCCTCTTCACAAAGATTTTGACAATCGAAAAGTACCAACCACTTATTTTCAAGTTGCAACGATCTAAACAAGTCTTTTACCTTGAGGTTCTTGAGTTCAAGACAGGAAATACAATGAGTACCCTTACCAACACGCTCGATGGAAGACTTGGCTATTCTTCTTGCTTTTGTATATGAAACATGAGACTTCAATACAAAGGCCATGACAGAAGAGTATTCTGCATTGGAGTGCAAAAAGTCGTACACGCATTGAACACTCATACCAAGATCTTTGCTGCTTTTTTGACGGAACGATTCTGTAGCGTTTATCAATTGTTGGTCATTTGCGAAACTTCGAAGTTTGACTTTTTGGATGTCCAGTACATCCTGCATCGCTTCAAGCATAAACTCTGGTCTTAATGCAGCAATGATACAGAGCCGCATGTAAGCTTCGGGAATACGATGCTTCAGATGTTGAATTGGGGCGTTTGAGGCCATAAATTCATTTATTGTGATCGCTACGTCCGCTGCGAAGGCTGTTTGTATCACCTGGACTATGCTGTGATTAATTTTCTCTGACTTTCTTCGTTCTGACGATCCTGTAGTGAACACCATGGTAATCATTGCAAACCACGTTTCCCTAGAGATTCTGCTGTGATGGCCATAATCGATATGAAGCAATCTTCTCACCGGTGGGTTTAAATGGATTCCCGGTGAGTACGAGGCCGAGTTATTGTTAAGAGCCGAGTGCGAGAATAATTGGGGGTTTGCTCTGGTATCTCTTTTCAAGAAACATTTCGAGTGAAGTCCAAGTACCACATGATCATTAAATAGAACTGAGTCTGTATCTCGAATGTCCACTCTAGTGGCAAATTGTACCTCCCCGACAAGAATAACTGTCAATGATTCAAGTTCCTGTAGTGTCAGATCAGGGGAGTATGTCACATAGACATCATTCACCACTTGCTGCATTCCCATTTGAAAAGTGACCCATCCAATTTTCTTTGTATCTTGAAACACTCTCGATGCACAACGTGCGCAAATGTGTTTCAGAAATTCCGTAAGGGAACTTGACTGATGTTTGTTGAGATAAAACAACTGTAGCGAGTTGTACGATCTTGCAAGAAAACAAGCCAAGGGCCAAATTTGACGAAGAGATTCTTCCATTTCCACATATGACTTGAATTCGCGGGGAGATTTACTCACTTGTTCCAGCAGTCGGTTTCCACTGACGAGTATGCGGTCGAATAAATCCTGGTCTCCTAATAATTCGCTTGTAGCCTGAACAGTATCAGCGAATCCTTCCTCATCAAAACTAGCGAACAGATGATGCTCGATTCTATTCGGGTCTAACATTTCCAATAGACTCTTTTGTATATGAACAGTTTCCACAGTATCTCTCAGTCGATCTTTTGAATAAGAAAGCCATTCATTGGCTAGAGAAACATTTTCAACAATAGTGGACAGAATGCAACTAGCAAGTTCCCCGTGTTGGTTTTCAACACTGAAATCAAAATAGCAGAGCTGCAACTTTGCTGCTAGTGACGAATCATCAATGCACTTGGAACATAGAATAACTTTCTGGTGAATATGAAGTTTGGGTAAGCGATCAACTATTCGTTCATCGATATTGGTAATGATCAGGTAGCATCCACTTTCTTCAGCACGAGCTGCACTCTCCAACAGTTGAATTAAATTAGCCTGTGAAAAATCAATCTCAATAATTCTCGTATTTCCAATATATTGCCGGTACCATTTTAACCCAAGTTCATCCGGGTCATAAAGCAATGGCACAGTATACAACATTGAGTCGTCTGAATGAAAAGGGCGAGTCTCGTATTGGTCTCCAATCATAAGATGCATCGCAAGAAAATTTGCCTTGCAAATAAATGATCTAACCATTGGATTACCACTTTCAATCCACGCCAGAGTTGATTTCGCAGCAAATTCAGCTTCCATGATCTCTCCAAAAGGAAAAAAGAACTTCAAATTTGTTCCCAGATATATCGCCATGTTTCCAAGTACTCCCGATACGCTCAAAGGAATTGTTGCTGTAGCATCCTCATCCAACTCTGGCAACGACCAGCGAACTTGATCAGTGGAATTACTTATACTTGGCTTTAGACCACATTCTAACAAAAGTTCCATCCATAATCCACCCAGCATAGCATGATCACTTGGTTTGGTGTACCCAAAATAGAAACTAGCAGCACTTGCTAGTATTGCGTTTGCAGCTATCATTCCATCGGCAGTGTCTAAATCATCTAGGTGTTTAAGTGATTTTAACCATGAGGTCCATTTCATCCTCGTATCAGATCCTAGCACAGCAAACATATCTCCCGAACGGGTCATTTTTTCTTCAAGCATTGTCATCCGCGTATTCAAAAGCAGCTTGTTGTTTTGTAGTGAGTCAGTTTCGCTTTGCAATTTTTCCAACATTGCCTCCTTTTGTTTCAGTTGCTCTTCAGTGTCTGATTTTTGTTTGTCAGTTGCCTCGAAGTCGCAAGTCTGGTCCACCAATATTTGCTGCTTTGGTAGCATAACATGAACAATATGTCGGTATTTTACTAGTCCTAGAAGCCATCCAACAAGTGCCTCTAATACAGACCGACATTGAATGTATTTCTTGGTGGATTTCTGGTCGTCTTCGATTAAAACATTCTCTTCGGATACCAGAAAGAAATCACGAATGGAAGTACTCTCTAATAATTGCCCGATCTCATCAATGACGTCCTTACTAATGGAGTCTTTCTTAAGATTTGCTAGTATGGATGGTAAATGAGGATTGCCTAGGAGCTTGCGACAATGGTTTAAATAGTATTCTTTAATACCTAACGAATCTTCCAAGATCTGTTCTTCAGCTACAAGTTCGCTGGCCTCCAAATACGGTTTTCGAAACTCCAATTCTGTCATTGCATTCGAATATAGCGTATCCCTGACTTGCAGAGTCTCATTTGTCATTGCCATGTATATGCATTGCAAAATTACTCGAGTAGACTGATTCGGATTCTTGATATTATTGAGTCCCACGAGTCGGGATTTATGAACCTTGGCCAGAGTCTCCGATGTTGAAGAAAGAACTGGAGTTATAAAATCAACGGATGCTTGAATCTCGTCTCCAAGTTGCTGCAATGAAGCATTTTTAGCTTCCCATTCAACACACAGATCGCTAAAGGAGGCACGAAGACCTCCAACTTGTCGTCGCAAAGACACCACCGATTCCAAACGTTTTCTTAATAGCGAGCTTATGTGGTCAAGTTGAGGCTTCAATATCGCGATCTCACTTGTTAAATGGGTGATGAGAACATTAGTCCCTTCTGTAATTGCCAATGCATTCCCTAATTGAGCTGTAGTTAATGCAATATTTTTTCGGCTTCTGAAAATCCAATGCAGAGTAAAACCCGCGAATTTCAAAAACAGCCCGTTCGGAATGTTCACAGTGCATTTACTTTTGGCAGCATTATGTATCGAATAGAGACAGTGCACTACTTCTGACATGTTCTCTAAAACACCTGACGTGCCAGTATCTCTTGCAAAAAGAGACAAAAACGAGGCATGAGAATCGTTTCCAAATGACCTTCGTGACAATTCGGTGGCGAGATCTACCAATGCCGGGCCTACCGGGGGACGGATGCGCACTACACTAGCATGTTTCGTTTGGAGGCCGCCACAGTGTAAGACGCACAAAGACTCAAGCATGCTTTTGCGGAGACGCTGCTGGGTTGCTACACGGTCTGAATCCGTTATCGACTCGATCTCGTCTAGTAAACAAGTTTGTTTTTTGGTTTGAACTAACAGCAAACGACGAAGAATAAATAGATGTCGTCTTTCTTCGGTTTTGTCGTGATCCTCTTTATCAAAATCGCGACCATCGAGCCAAGTCCCCTTCATACTATTATACTCGTTTTCCAATGCCTCTTGATCATAAACATCCCATTCTTTATCATCCTCTTCAAAGTTCCATTTAAATATGTCTGGCAAATCGCCTGTTTGAAGAAGTACTTCAAGATCCTGACGAATAGAAGGCTCTAACGAATGATGGTCAATAAACAAAACGGTTCTCGTTCCAGTTGATCCAATTTGAAACATCAGCTCGCGTAGATATTTATGCCATGATCGATGGCTACTGAATGAAGGGGGCTCTTCATAATCGTAACCTTGAGCAGTCGCCACTTCAAAAGCAATCATTCGACAAATATCACTTGAACCATCTTGCAGCCAAATACCTTCAGCATAAGAATTTGATCGCGTAGTCACGATTCGAGATACCTGGGCAACATAATCTGCTATATAGAGACTCTTGTATCTGACAAGACTATTTGAAATACTGGTGATGGTCTCTTGCTCAAACTGGGTATCCTTCCAAATCATGTATCTTAAAATGCTATCTTTCTCTGAAATATCTTGGGCATCTGATAAAAAATCGTAGGTCTCGCAGATAGAATCAACCATCTTAGTCAATACTCGAATATCAACTTGTTTCACGAATTTGTGCAAAGTAAACTTCATATCTTCGATGCTTGTTTTGACAAGTTTGTTCATTGGCAAAATGAAGGAACAATATACTTGATGAAGCCAGAAATGTACAATGTCTTGCGCACTCGAATTGTCAATATTTAATCCTAGTAAGTTTCGGAAGATTAACGAAATTGCCTTTGGATTCTGAGGGCCTAGTAACCGCAATGCAGCCTCTTTTAATCCGTGCAACAAATCGCTTTGTTCAGTATTAAAATGAGTGTTAAACATGGCAGTGTACACTACCCGTAGATCCCCTACGCTAATATTTGGTAGAACAACAGAAAAGTCGGCTCGAAATGTTTCCAAATTGCGACTAGTGGATATATCTTTCGAATGCGTAAACACCACCCCGATTTCATGAAGCTTTTGCACCTTGAAAGATTCATCATATAAAGAATGCACTTCTAAGATCTGGCGGACGCATTCTGATACAGGAGTAGCAACGTTTAAGTCTTCCACAAATAAATACATGGGTTTTGTAGTGGTTGAATCCAGTTTAACAGGTTCATACTCCCCAGGACGCTTTTGCTTCATAAATCCCAATAACGTGTTTTTCAATTGACTAGGAGTAGTTGCTAGGATCTTGCAATGATACTCGATAGATTTTGAATTTGTTAAATCTGCTAGCACACTGTTTATAATAGTGGTCCTTCCACTGCAACTGCCTCCTTGGCAAAAAACATGCATACCATATTTCATCGTCAATTTCAAAAACCAAGCGCTACGATATTGAGACGGTGCATATATCTGAATATCCTGTAACGAAAAAACAGACGGACTATTGTTCCCCTCCCACGGTACCCATTGAGCTTGAAATACGTCATAGTAGTAATCATACACTGTATTCTTCTCGGGAATTGGTAAATTCAACTTGCGGTTCTTATGTTTCAGCGGAACCAATTCATCGTAATATGTCACATCAAGAGCCCGACTCATGCTTTCGGTTGATGATAAACCACTCAAAGCAGTAGTAGATGCACCGCAAAAGTTTCTAATAATCACCTCAAACGAATATGAACCAAGATGCTGGTCATCCTCCCGCAATGGTGCTTTCGTCATTGCGAATGCACCAATGGTCCAAATCAATGCGAAAACAAATAAGTTTTCAATTTGAATATGTTCATCTTCCTGTTCAAAAACAAAACTCTGATTCTCAATCAAAAGGGTTGTAAACAATGCTAACAACTGAGTTACTTGCCATGCAGAACTTTGGCCAATAGAATATACTCTTTGAGTAGGCACGCAGGTGGTAAGAGCTGTTGGAACAAGCCAATCGAATAAACCTTGAATAAAGAACTTGTGCTGCATGTATGGTTGTGGAATTCCTTTTATGGCCATTGCACAAGGATTCATCCACTTGTGAACTAGATATTGCCATTGCAATGTTTGAGGAGGGACACAAATAATACATGATTTTGCAGTTGCTGATGGTGATGCATTTTCAAGAGTACTTGTTTCAAATATCAATCTGATAGATCTTGGAAGTACTGAGAACTCCATGCTATGATGTCCAAACATGAATAGTGGGTCAGCCTCGTCCATCAAGACATCCAGCCCACCGTCTATCCAATCACACGATACATTACCATCGAAAATCAGCCATTTCATAGATTCCGTCACTTTTAGTAAATGACAGAAAAGAGTATGCAAATCGGACGAAATGTCTGGAAATTGATCTGAATCTTCAGGAAGAAGAGGATATTGAATCCACGAATTGTCATCGGATTTTAAAGCCTTAAATATAATTCCATCTTTTGAATTGCCGCCTACTAAATCATTCAAATGCATTGAGTCGGTAAAGATTCGGATGGCTCGAACATTGTGAACTTTCAGTAAATTGAGAGCCTGTAAAACGATTCTCATCACAGTAGATTTCCCTGAAAACGAACTTCCGGCAATAACAATGCTTCCACTAGGATGTATTGGATGGCTAGTCGACTTGTGGATATCTTGAATCAAACCAAGGGCATGAAAAATACTCAAACATATGGGGAACATGGAATCCTTGTCCCATTTGTAACCTAGACTTTGAGCAGCGTGAGCTACAAGCACGAGCCAAATCTCTTCATAATTTGAATCTTTGTTCAGCTTATACACTGTGGACATCACATCGGAATCCCCCAAAGAGACAGGTCGAATCACTTTAGATATAGATCCCTTTCGTTTACTTCCTTCAAATACCCGAGCGGACCGCCTTTGCATCGCGTGTATTGGGCGACGTAGCGATGTCTTCGTAATATTCAATTCGGCTGACTTCTCAGTCTCAAAAGAATCGTTGATGACACTCATTACAATGTTGGTTTCATTGGCGCAGCTTGTCCTTGCACCTATCTCCTGTTGAATACAGTCCACAAATCCTATTCGACAATTGCCGTCGGATGCAAGCAAACTGGCTCTTCTGATGATGGAGGAAATAGCGATGAAACTACATATAGATTTTGATGGGATCAATTCCTGACTAGTAGCCAGACCTACTACCAACTTATTCCCAAGATACGCAGCTTCTTCCATGGTAACATTCAGATTGGCGTAAATCAATAACCTAGATACAAATTCGAAATCAGGTTTTAACACGACGGAACGCAAGGACTCCAATATGGAACTGGGAATCAAACTTTTGTCTCTCGTAGGTGTGCTCGTGCAAAACAGGATACTACTCTTTTCCCTGGCGAGAAATGTATCGACCAAGTTGAGGATTCGTCCAACTGTTGCTCCATTGAATTCCAGTACTCCCCAAAAGTGGCATTTGGATATTCCCTGAAAATACATTTCAAGACCGCTTGAATCATCAGAAAAGAGTTTCGGATGAATGGATATCAATGTATTACCTGTAGTATGTGCTAATTCACTCAAAGTTGCAGTTTTACCACCACCAGGAATAGACTCCACGCATCCTATCTGAAACGCGTTTGCAGCAACCATGAGATTCCTCATGCATCGAAGTGTAATAGGAGCAATAACCAACCTTGAATGCACAGATTGTAACTGGTAAGAATATGGCATAGATACCCCAAGTGACACGACGGCTATATTCTCGCCGCTTCCATCCACAGTGTATCTGAATCTAGACTCCCAAGTGAATTCATCTTTCTTTTCCATGGTTTCGTAGAGATCTGTTAAGGATAAGACCATTGAATTCATTTTCAAATAGTCATCTCGGTTGTGACTTCTCAATTCTCGAATTGCTTTCCGAACTGTTTGAATATCACTAAAGAGTTTTTTGGAAAGCTTTTCAAAATGCAGTAACGTGCTTTGAGTTTCAAGAGTAGTCAAGCTTCGTAAGACCCCCTCCTTGTTTATACACACAGAAGACATGACTACTGCATCTTGTGATTCCTTGGTAAGATAAAGTTGCTGAATTTCATGCGAGTATCTCAATTGAGTGGCTACCAAAGATACTTGTTGGGTCCTGAAAAGAGTGCAATTCAAAATATCCGCATCTGCAACAGTTTCAGTTATCAAAACTTTGAGTGTGGCACTGATTCTATGATCTAGATCAGCTAGCCAAACCTCAGGTGATATATAATGGGTAAATACCGCACCCGTAAGAATATTTTGAAGACTCAAACCAACCACAACGACATTGCACAAATCTATGTTTGAGCAGGAAGAATCGGTAGTAGCGATAGAAGTTATTGAGAGAGCTTGTATTAGTCTCATATCACTAAGTACAAAAACGCCAGTATCAACGATAGAAGCACCGTGCTTCTTTAAAAGACGATCAGGATTCACAACATCTGACCATTGAGTGTTGATTCCGCTCACGCCAAAAAATAACAGCGGCAAGAAACGTTTCACATTCAGCGGGTCGCCTTGCAAGGATGATATGAGATCCAATAATTGATCATTTGATAGGAAATACAATCTAGAAAACCCGTTGCGATGAATATCCATACGACCCCACAAATCTTTTCGTAGAATTTCCATCTTGGTTCCTAACTCAACCAGTGACCGCAAAGGGATAATTGGAATCAATAATTGCTGTTTCCCGAGTAGACTGTAACTTAGTTCTAGTAGACTAGGTCGAATTGTTCCAAGAGTTTTGGTACACGTGTCCCACGTATTCTCCACGCGAGTAAAATTTATATTCGAATCTCCCATGTGGCTTTTTCGATGCCGAAATACACCTTTGATCGAATTCCAGCTCCCTTGACAAAAAGACAGTTGTTTAATCCACTTTCTCAAATGAATAATGTGGTCATAAAGGTTTTGTGCATCCGAGCGCATATGAGCACAAAATGGAGACACAAGCAGCTGTCTCATTTCAATAAGGTTGCTGTCTAACAATCTCACAATAGATTCCGTGTCTTGAAAGATGGATTCGTGATCTGCTGTAGGATTTAATTGTGTTGCCACCATATACTCACTATTCAGCAAAGACACTTTGATCTTTCGAATCTCTAAAGAATTATGAATTGCCGCAAGTGCATTCTCAACTTGGTATTCTCGTTCCGCTACTAGGCACACTTTTGAAATTTCATCATCAAAAGAGATAAAATGGAACTCTTGAAGTTTTCCTAAAGTGAGTGTTCGGCCATTTTCATTCTTTCCGCCACCTTCCAACATGTCGCTCAACTCTCGAGCATGATCTGGATCTAGAAAAGCGGTGATTTGCTTCCAATGACGACTTCGCAGAGCCTTGCTTAACAGCATTTTGATCATGGGAAAATTTTCTTTAAACTTGACTAGTTGCCATTGCAGCTCGATGCAAACTGCTCGTACACCATCGTATCGTTCAAACACATTACTTAATTCTTCCATCGTATCTAGCCAACCCCCTTTGTTTTGAATATGTAATTGCATTGAATTGGAATCGATTTCAAAAAATGGACCGCGATTCCACAATTCAAGTGCTTCCACAGCATCTGCAGCAACACTCCATAGTTTATGATACATCAGAAAATGATCTTGCAGTTGTATTAGATCATCAAATGCTTGGCGTGACTCAGCAACTCCGATGCTTGGTTCATAAATTTTGTTGAACATACGGCAATCTTGTATGAAAGGTTCCTCCAGCATCTCCAATCGACTTTTCATATGGGATATTTCCTCTATCGAATTATTCAATTGATCGTTGAATTTATCCAGAGTCTCTGCATGTAATGGAGCTCGTTCTAAATCAACAAGATTTTTGATGTCAAGGAATTGGCGAACTAGCATCGATGCACTTGTCATGAGTTTCATTCTTGTTACCTCCAAATCCATTTTAAATCGTTCAGCATTTCCTTTCGCTTGCTTCATAAATATTTTACTGGCCTGTACAATTCGTGTTGGGGCCAGGAGAAGCTGTTTTTCTAGTTCAATACCCTCTTGCGGTCGAATGTAATGCATCTCATCCAAGATACTAAATCGAGCAAAAGCTGGATCCAAAAAGGTTTCTTTAATCTCTGCAAGAGTTTGTTTCTCAAGGTCTTCTTGTAATCGCCATAATGTACTAAGATCTTCGGTATTCTCTATAGGAGCTTGGAGTGTTTCCTCTAAATTACTATACATAGAAAGAGCAGACTTTAGCATATCACTCGCATCCGAATAGAGCTGGTCCTGGATTTTTAACAGCAACTTGCTACAAAACTCGATAAGTTGGATTTTGGCTTGATAAAGATCCAACTTAAAAAGAGGAAGCAGTACAATGGAGGGGAGTTCAGATTGAATCTGCTGTTGCATTGCTTCAAGCCGAATTAATTCCTCTTTGCATCGCTTTAGCATCTTGGTACTTTGCGTTTCTGGTTTAGCAATCGAGTACAAGTTTTGAAAATCCCTGGCATTTTGAGGAAACAACGCAGTCGGATTGAAAGGCGCTCGCTTTGAATCCTGTATTTGAATTGTTTCATACTCGACATCTTCTTCGTCGCTTACATAAAAGCCAAGATCTGAACTGTTACTTTCATCGGAATCACTTTCATTGCATTCCACAACTTCAAACATAAATGCAGAAGATTCCTTCGGCCTTCCGTGAACAACTTGTTCTAATTTGCTCGCAAACCAATGCGCATATACATCCACATCCACTTGGACAACATGGGAAATAGCTGAATGGATTCCACTCAAAACTTGGTTTTCAAATTCTTGGACTTTATTCAATACTTGCATACACTCCTCAATTGCTTCTGTCAGTATAGCATCAAGTTGACATTTAGTGGCCCAAAAATGACTAGCCAGAAAAGGATGCTTTGATTCTGCTGATTTCCTTTCAAACGAATATTGGATGCCATCACCTAGCAGATCCTTAGATTTCTGTATCGAGGCAAAACTCGTAGGGTCAAGTTCTAGTAACGGTTTAAACGTTTGGAATAACTGCATGATGGGTGTTAGATGCATCGACGGATCTTCCACTTGCTCAATAAAATTTGCCACTTGATCAATTGAGCTCAATACATTATCAAGTATAAACTCAAGTTTGGGTTCAAATATGGCTCCTTGTTCCAACAGGACTTGGACATGGAAGAAACCAAGGCAATGTCTATGAGTCAATTTCTCCAAATAAACATGAAGTTTACATTCATCCAACAAGCGATAAGATCCATTGAAGCAAGATACTTTCAGAAATGTATCTAAATGCTGATCAAGGGATTTGACCACGAAGTTTGTTAAATGATCCTGCCACGAGAAAATGCATCTATTTACCAATAGAAATGTGCTTGACTGACGTAATTCAGAAACGTCTTTTACATAGAAATTAATTTTCTCTCCATTCGGTGCCAGTGATCCTTGACAAAGTCCCAACAACATCATAGCCATCGGATGCAACCACCGGGATGATAATAAATGTGACATCGACGAAGCATGAAGTCGCTGGTTTTGCCAATAAGTATCCGGAACAACAGGAAATTCTTCTACTTCAATAAACAAGGAAATGCTGTCCCCGCTTTGATTTAAATAACTGCCCATGTCAAGACTATACTCATGAATGAGCTTGAGTGTCTTGAATAAAATAGGGTAGGTAATAAAGCAGTTGGATTCAAGTTCTCTGGCTGTTCTTTCAAATTCAAACTGCCATGACACTTGTTTGTTGTTTACAAATCGATGACTCCACTCATTATATTGAAATTGGCGAAATAGATACACCTGATTCAAACAGCTCCACGACTCCATCTTCATTCTATACAAGGTCAATGTGGATGGCTGAGATGCTGTAGGAAGGCCTTTCCACGCACGCAGAATTTTCAGTCGTCGTCTTCGTGTGTCAGAATTTGTCTTGCAAGAAGCTAACAGATTGAAATTGCATGCTGCTATGTGAAAATGGCCTTCAATCAGTTGTTTTAATTCGTTCTCATGGCTGGGACTAATTGGACGATTCTTCATGATTGTTTTTTCATGCAATTTGCTCGTAAAGATGGTCTCTACAAGTTCGTGCACACTGCTCTCTGCTTTCGTTATTACTTCGTTAATGGATAATAAATGGCTTATCTGTTCAATGAGTCGTTGGTTTGAAGAAATTCGAACGACTTTTGCAGATGATTTCACCAATTCTGAAAGTTGTTGCGAATTGCCTGCCGATTTTAGAATATTCATAACCATCTCAACTGTTCCAAATCCAGTGCTAGTCTCGTGAATATATCCGTTGTGTGGTTTTGGATGTGACTGAAGAAACTGGTCATATTGCCACAATATCCCTTTGTACTGACGTAGCTGATGTGCTACCATATTTCTTTCAGTGTGACACGTGATAGGCTCAGTTGCGAACCGCAGACGATCTCTAGGACACTCTTTCCTAGCAAACATGCTGCTCCCGTTTTGGCAAGTGTATGCAACTTGTACCTTGAACATATTATTTGTAGAGCCTTGACCAGTAACTTGACATGGGATTTCAAAAGTGGTATTCTGTCCTGTGAATGCGAGGAAAGCAGGGGCTTCCATGTCATGATCCGTTTGACACAGGGATGTAGAATCATGACCGCAGACACTAGCGCCCATATCGAAATCCACTAAATTAAAACTTTTTGTCTGTTCGCTTGCAGTATAAGTAAGTTTTTGGTGTGTAAATGGGTGATTCATGATGGGCTTGACACTGGTATCAGGTGGTCCTCTACTCGTTTTGAACTTCACTTTCATAATTTCTTCGCATGAGATAGAAGCTACTCGTTTTGGCCCGTAGATAGAACCGATACGACAGCTCGAAACATTTATATTTCGTTGCTCTGGTTTTCTCGACTGCTCTGGTTTCCTTAATTTAGAAAGTGAGTTTCTCGGGGACATTTTAACAAATTGAGATCCTATGGGTCGTTGCGGATAGCTTCGCCAACTGTTATCATGTATATTATCTTGAATATCTAATTCATCTTCGCTTTCATGTTCATATATCACTGCATCGGGCTCAGGTTGCACATCGACAACTAAGGTATCTGCTGTTTTCTGGGTCGAAATAATAGCCTGTTCAATCAGCTGAATAGCACTAAAAACTATTAATTCAAAAAAACTAAACTGCACCAATGACTCACCTGTCCCAATCCGTCTCCATTGTCAACGTATTTAACTGAATAAGGAAGGCCCCCCGCAGTGGCTGCCAAGAACACACACGTGTGAAATTCAATTTCGAATATGTACGTGTACTACATGATGGTATGCTTGGCCAGTTGGAGTACCAGGAACAAAGCCTCCCATTTTGTTGAGCAAAAGAACTCAGAGATCAAGAGTTGGAACTCAACCAATGTACTATTCGATAATCGAGTCATCGTTGGAGAAGAAATCAAAATAGAAACGCCAAAAATAACTGTATCAGTAGATTTTGATAGGACCCTTGCAGATGCATATCAATGCACCAATACTGACATCTATATATTTGATCTCGTTCATTCTGGCATCAAAGCCTTAATTGAGAAAAAATCGCCCGATATGCAAGGTTCATCAGTGACATCAGGTGCTGCAGACAAGGGATTTGAATATAAATCAGATGAAAACCGATATATTTCTAGTTTTAGGAGTCCGTGGTGGCACGGATGTGGCGATTCAAAAGGTATCATGATTCCAGCAGCAGGTGGTAAACTTCAATTGCTGCAAAAGCTATCTCATGAACCAGTTCAAGTAGTTTCCTATGGCCCTTCAGGGTATGCAAGAAACAATATTCCAGCAAAAGTGTATGCTACATTGTTGCAAAATTCAAGTGATTGGAAATCTGCCAGTGAACACGTATTTGGACAGATAAAAGACAAGGGCCAATTCCTTTTAGGCTATCATGGAACCTTATCATGTCATGTTCATTTCGATGATGCAGCTCTTCACGTTGATCAAGTTAATTCAGTTGGTGGGATTGCCATCAATGTCAACGGTGAGACTGGCGTTTCAGATGCTGATATCAGAGCTGCCCTTGGGGCTTTATTCCTGCGTGGTTGTTTAACCGGACACCAATTACAAAAATGGATTAATACTCTTGAAGGCACTAGCGAATCCAATCTGTGGAAAATCGACTAACTATGGTAAAAATAACTTGTGAAAATTACAACTGATTAAAAAAACATAATGTTCTTGCTTCTGATTACCTCACGGATTGCCATCAGGCTCTTTTCTTTCAACAAGATACTCTTGTTTATTAAGAAATTAGCATTTGATGGCTTTTATCCACAACTAGTAGTTTTAAAAAAATCGATAAAAAAAATTATCTGTGGAGTTGAAAGATGGGTAAGGGTCATAAGAAGGACAAGATGTCCTACAGTCAAAAGAAAGACGCATTTTGGGCCTCTATTCTTTCCCAGAAGCTAGCTGATGTACGAGGAGGCCTCGTTAACACCGGTCTCGAAGCCCAGACTCGGAATGACGAAGGTCATACTTGTTTCATGGTTGCTGCGTTGAACGGCAAATCAAAGAGCATGGACACACTTCTTGATTATTTCCAACGGCGTCGAGAGCTGAGGAGAAAGGGTTGGATAGATATAAGAGATGACGATGGAAGAACTTGCTTGATGATGGCTTGCGCCATGGGGAACGAAGAACTTGTAGAGAGTTTGCTTGACAAAGGAGCTAAAAGCGATCTGAAAGATAACGAGGGCTTGACAGCGAGAGGACACGCGGAGAAACGCAAGAAAAACAACATTATTGAATTGCTGGATGCATGGTTTGCAGAAAGTGAAGAAGAAGTGGACGAAGATGGGAAAGTTTTTACTGACGGACTCACTTCTACCCAGCGCAGCAAGTTGAAAAAGAGACAACTGGAAATGTTTGAAAGACGAGGGCAACAGGTTAAGGAAGAGGAAGAGAATGTTTCAGAGGAAGATGAAGCTATTGGCCCACCTCCACAATGGCCTGAGATCCAAAAACTTGTTGAAGCTGAAAAGCTACTTCGACCTATTCATGAGCTGAATGTGGTTCGAACCGAAACAAACGCGGAGGTCGATCCTGCTTTATGGTACCAAAAAGGCATTAATCGTCTTGATTTGAAGATGGGCCAAGCTCTTCGTAGTATAGAAGGGATTGGGCGTATGAGAAATTTGCAGACACTGATTCTCAATGGTAATGGTTTAACTTGTTTACCAGATGAAATTGGAAGACTTAAATCAATAAAGGTATTGGAGGTCAATAACAATGCTTTGGAAGCT
>Ga0105054_10003589_pt1 | contig 23928 bp, 31 predicted proteins | sample BON02_FD_78091 | JGI IMG/M metagenome (GOLD analysis project Ga0105054, IMG submission 78091) | Freshwater microbial communities from Lake Bonney liftoff mats and glacier meltwater in Antarctica - BON-02 (megahit assembly) | ecosystem: Environmental > Aquatic > Freshwater > Ice > Glacier...
AGGCAGAAACCAGTTGCCAAAAGTTATGGAAGGAATCAAGTTCAATGACGGTGTCGAAGTGACCGGCACCGCAGAAACCAGCGCCGCCTAATGATGCGCGTCACCCAAATTCAACCATAGCTCCAAGGAACAAGCCCCCTGCAATCAGGATCAGGTCTTTGATGGAGAGCGGATGATCGAGGATAACAATGAAGGGATTTGTAAGTTGCACGATCCACGCGATGCCCGCCAACAGAACCAGCCGCAGCACCAGCGCCAGACCAATGCCAATACGCCGCGCGCGCGTCACGCTGGTAAATCGTCCTAACAGCCTGCAAAATGTGTGGCGCGGTACGAATGCACAATTGAATGGGACGATGAAATGACCGAAAATACCATGATCACCGATATTGAGGTCTATTTCACCAAAGGCTGCGGGCGTTGTAGTCGCTTTGCAACGGCTGCATGTTCAACCCGGCGCTGGGCGGATGGGTTGTTGGAATTGCGACGCATTTGCCGCGCTGAGGGTTTGGTGGAAACGGTCAAATGGGGGCATCCTTGCTATACACATTATGACCGAAATATCGCAATGATTGGCGCGTTTAAGGGTGATTATTGCCTGACATTCTTTAACGCCGCGCTGATGAAAGACCCTGAAAGCCTGCTACGAAAGCGGGGTGAGAATACGCAGACGGCAAGTGTGATTTACCTGACCGATAATGGCGATGCCGCGAAGTTGGAACCGATTATTGCGGTATATCTGCAAGAAGCCATTGGCTATGCCAAAGCGGGAATTAAGCCAGTTAAGGTGGCGGTTGAGCTTGACGTGCCAGACGAGTTGGTTGACGCGCTGGACAGCGATCCGGAACTGGCTGAGGCCTATGAGGCTCTGACGCCCGGTCGGCAGAAAAGCTATATCTTCGCCCTGAAAAGTGCCAAAACTTCGGCCACGCGGGTGAATAGGATTGCCAAGTTTCGCGATAAGATTATGGCGGGCAAAGGTGCGTTGGATCGGTAGGGCGACACAAAGCCGGTTTTATCAGTTCACCACATTGAGCCGTCAATGACCGGTTTCCGCATCTCTGCCAAAGACAACTATTGCTGAATTTTCAGACAATGGCATTAACAATTCAGACCCGCGATGTCGGCGTATTGAGCCTGTTAGCGCTCCCCGAATTAGGTCTCCCCAATGACAGCGATGGAGATCTTCAACCCCGGAACGCGGACGGGTAGCTTCGCCGCTTGTCTGGCTGGTGGATCTGCCGGAAACCATCGCAGCCATTCTTCATTCATTCCTGCAAAATCATCTTCTTCCACCAAGATCACCGTAGCGCTGACGATTCTATCCATCGAACACCCAGCCGGGACCAAGATAGCCTCGATGTTAACAAGGCACTGCCTTGTCTGATCCTGAATTGTTTCGCCGCAGATGGCACCTGTGTCTTGATCGTAAGGACCAGTGCCAGATACAAAAACTAACCCACCAGCTTTCACAGCCTGGCTATAGGTCGCAGGTGCTTTGGCGGCTTTCGTCGTGCGGACAATATTGCGAAGCATGTGCAATCCTTTGGCAGCCCAAGAACAGGATGGGGTCAGGCTTAGATACTAGGGCCGCAACCGAAGTCTTTGCAAATCTTTCCGGAACCGCTGAAAAGCGCCTTTCGATGTTCACTTACGAATTTTGCAAGGTAACTATAAAAGCAAGGGTTAGTGAGGTTTGGATCAACCTTCGTGAATATAAGCGGATGGGGATTCAAAAACAGCCAAAGCGGCTCGTTTCGACGACTTGAAATATCATGTGTTGTCTTGGTTCTGGCCAAAAGCGGTTTTGTCTTCAGGGCTGACAGTTACAGGCCTGCGAATGCATCTTAGCTAAACCTTTTCACCCGTCACCTTGCGCCGTCGCCACATATTCAACGCTTCCACCAAGGCGGAAAATGCCATCGCGGCGTAGATATAGCCTTTGGGCACATGTGCGCCAAGGCCCTCGGCGATAAGCGTCATGCCGATCATGAGTAGAAAGCCGAGCGCGAGCATGACGACTGTAGGATTGGCCTGTACGAAATTGGCCAGCGGGTTGGCGGCCAGCATCATGACGCCGACGGCAATGATGACAGCAACAATCATAATGGGCAGATGGTCTGTCATGCCGACAGCGGTGATGATGGAATCAATCGAAAACACCACATCGAGTAACAGAATCTGGGTGATTGCCGCCCCAAAAGCCATGCTGGCCGGGCTATCAAAAATCTCATCATCGCTATGCGGGTCAACGCTATGGTGAATTTCGGTTGTGGCTTTCCATACAAGGAACAGGCCACCAGCAATAAGGATGAGGTCTTTGATAGAAAGAGGATGTTCAAAAATTACGATGAAGGGCTTGTTTAACTGCACAATCCACGCAATGCCCGCCAGCAATACCAGCCGCAAAACCAAGGCCAAGCCAATGCCAAAGCGCCGTGCGCGCACGCGGTCACGCTCGGGCAATTTATTGGTGAGGATGGAAATGAAAACGAGGTTGTCGATCCCCAGCACGATTTCCATCACGATCAGCGATATAAGCGCGATCCAAGTTGAAGGCTGGCTGAAGAGGGTGAGGAGCGCGTCCATCTTTTATCCTTTATGTGCGGGGTATTGCGGCTGCGGGCACCTAAGCACGAATTTCATCCTCACTAACACCCCAGAGCACCGATTTATGCATCCAACCCCGATAGCCATCAACCATGAGTTCGCACCAATCGGCGGTACAACGGCCAAGTCGGGCGATGACGCCATCTTCGCTACGCGCCCGAATGTCTGAATTTTCGCGCGGCTGCTCATAAAGCGGGCTGTTCTCAATGCGCACAAGCACAGTGCGCACGCCTGATAGCAACGTGTAATGCACCCAACCGCCCGCGCCATCAGCATCGCGCACCCGGCGCCAATTTTCAAATTCTGCGGTAATTTCCAAAGGTGTGCCGCGATGGCGAAACACCCAATCGACCCGATGGTTTAAGGAGGGGCCGCGCCGCACATTTGCCTCGGAGGATTTAAGCGACACGAATCGTGGCAATGGCAGGCCGGTTACAGGCCCTTCAGGGACGCTGTCTTGTGCGGCGGCCAAAATAGGCATAGATGCGACTAAACCCGCTAAAAACCATCGCCGCCCGAATTCCATCGTCTTTGCTGCCCTGTCGCCCATTTAAATCCGCGCGCGGTGGTTGTTTTGCGATTGCCATGGCGCGTCAGGGTGCCATGATAGCAGCAACACCGATGCGAAAGGAACCGTGAAACGCATGCCCGGTAAGCGCCTAAAAGTCGTCGTCACACGCCGTTTGCCCGAACCGGTTGAAACCCGGCTGGGTGAGCTATTTGATGTAGAACTCAACGCAAATGATCATAAGTTTGAACGCAATGAATTGGCGGACGCCTTAGCGCGCGCACATGTGCTTGTGCCAACATTGGGCGATGTGATTGATCAGCGTTTATTGGCGCAAGCGGGGCCGCAATTGCGGATGATCGCCAATTACGGTGCCGGGTTTGACCATATTGATGTGCAAACCGCGCTCAGCCGCAACATCATCGTAACCAATACCCCCGGTGTTTTAACTGAGGATACCGCCGATATGACGATGGCGCTCATTCTGGCCGTGCCCCGCCGCCTGCGTGAAGGCAATTTGCTGATGCAAAAGGGCGAATGGCAGGGTTGGTCGCCGACGGCGCTGATGGGGCACCGGATTGGTGGCAAGCGCTTGGGCATTCTGGGCATGGGGCGTATTGGGCAGGCAGTTGCGCGCCGCGCTGCGGCCTTCGGGTTACAAATTCATTATCACAACCGCCGCCGCTTGCATGCCGATACCGAGGAACGCTTGCAGGCAACATGGTGGGAAAGCCTTGATCAGATGTTGGCGCGTGTGGATATTTTATCGGTGAACGCGCCGCATACGCCCAGCACATTCCATTTACTAAATGCCCGCCGCCTAAAGTTGATGAAGCCCACAGCCTATGTGGTGAATACCAGCCGGGGCGAAGTCGTAGATGAAAACGCGCTCACCCGCATGTTGCGCGCTGGGGAATTGGCGGGCGCGGGCCTAGATGTGTATGAGCACGGCAATGACATTAACCCGCGCCTGCGTGGCCTTGATAATGTGATGCTGCTGCCGCATATGGGCAGCGCCACAATTGAAGGCCGTTTGGAGATGGGGGAAAAGGTGATTATCAACATCAAAACCCATGCCGATGGCCACCGTCCCCCCGACCAAGTTTTGCCAAGTATGCTATAACGTGGCCAAACCTACGCAAGACGATATTGCCCGCTCTATTATGACCCTTGCGATTGGCGCTTTGGGTGCGGGGCTGGCCCGACAAGTTCATTTGCCAATGTTCATGCTCACCGGACCGGCGCTGGCCGTGGCTTTTGCCGGTTTTGCGGGCTTGCCGGTGATGATGGCCCCAATGATGCGCAACATCATTTTTGTGGTGATCGGTGTGGCGATTGGCGCGAGCATGGATAGCCAGGCCGGGGCGGCAATGTTGAAATGGCCACTGGCCTTTGGCCTGCTCGCAATCATGCTGGTGGTGATCATTTGGTCCAGCAGCATTGTTTTGCAGCGCTATTTCGGGTTTGATCGGCAAAGCGCTGTGTTAGCATCAGCACCGGGGCATCTGACCTATGTTTTGGGGCTTGGCCTTGCACAAAATGCCGATATGACGCGGGTTTCGGTTGTGCAATCGGTGCGGCTATTGGCGCTGACGTTTTCGGTGCCATTATTGGCTGAAGCTTTTGGCATTCGAACCGGGTTGGCAAACCTTCATCCACCGGCTGAAATGGGCTATGTGCCTTTGGTCATTTTATTGTTTGTGGCCATATTGGTTGGCGTAGCGCTTGACCGCTTACGCCTACCCGCCGCATTGCTTATTGCCGGGATGCTGGTTTCAACGCTGGCCCAGTTGGGCGGGTTTGTAAAAGGCGCGCCTTCTGCGGATGTTATGCTCGCCGGGTTTATTGCGGTCGGCTCATTGCTTGGCTGCCGCCTATCGGTGCTGCGGCGTAAGGAATTGGCGCAGGGGCTGTTTGCTGGGCTGGCAACAACCGCCATTTCGGTGGTTGCGGCGGTTGGTTTTGCCTATGGCGCGGCCTGGATAACCGAGCAACCGATGCTGCATGTGGTGGTGGCCTTCGCACCGGGCGGGTTGGAAACCATGGTGGCGATTGGGGCTATTTTGGGGGCGAATGCCGGGTTTGTCGCCGCTTGTCATGTGATCCGGCTGTTTATTTTAACGGGTTTGGTGCCGCTTATGCTTGGCCGTGCTGGCCGCAAACCGAACAATCCTGGCGCTGTGCAATAGTTAAACGCCGGGTTTCACCCCAAAGCCCGTCATAAATGAACAAGTTACCAGCCAAGCTTGCCCCACCAGCCTGCGCAATGAATTTGATCGCCTCCAGCGCCATCATACTTCCCATAACGCCGGCCAATGCACCAATGATCCCCGCCTCGGCGCAGCTTGGCACAAGGCCGGGTGCCGGGGCTTCAGGAAAAATACAAGCATAACACGGTGCGCCAGATGCTGGGTTATAAAGGCTGATCTGACCTTCCCACTGGCTCATCGCGGCGGCGAGCAGGGGTATGCCAAGCGTTGTGCAACTGGCATTGATCAGATAGCGCGTTGCAAAATTATCTGAGCCATCCAGCACAAGATCATAGCCCGCCAGCAATTGAAGCGCATTGTCGGCGACTAGACGGGCCTGCACAGGCTGCACCTGCACGCCGGGGTTTAGCCCGGCCAGCGTGGCTTGTGCGGCCAAAACCTTCGGCTGGCCGATATCGCTTGTCGCAAAAATAACTTGGCGCTGCAAGTTGGACAGGCCAACCACGTCATCATCAATAAGCGTGATATGCCCAATGCCTGCCGCTGCTAAATACAGCAATGCAGGCGCGCCAAGCCCACCTGCACCCACAATTGCCAGGCGCGCTGCGCGCAGCCGCGCTTGGCCGGGGCCGCCGATTTCGCGCAGCACAATATGGCGTGCATAGCGTTCAAGATCGGCGGTATCCATGGCTCAGCCAATCCCGTCAAACAGCGCCGAAGACAAATAGCGTTCAGCAAAGCTTGGGATGATGACCACAATCTGTTTGCCAGCCATTTCGGGCCGCGCGCCAAGCTCAATGGCTGCGGCCAGTGCAGCCCCTGACGAAATACCAACCGGAATCCCCTCAATTGTGGCAACTTTTCGGGCGGTTTCTAATGCGGTTTCATTGCCGATGGTGAGCACTTCATCAATCAAATCACGCCGTAGAACGCTGGGCACAAAGCCCGCGCCGATGCCCTGAATTTTATGCGGCCCCGGTTCTCCACCCGATAGGACCGGGCTATCTTCGGGTTCCACGGCGACAATTTTTACCTTGGGGTTGCGGGCTTTGAGCACCGTTGCAACGCCGGTAATGGTGCCCCCTGTGCCAACACCGGAAATAAACACATCAACATTGCCGCCCGTATCGGCCCAAATTTCCTCGGCCGTAGTGCGAATATGAATATCGGGGTTGGCTGGGTTTTCAAATTGTTGCGGGATAATGGCACCCGGTATTGAGGCTGCAATTTCTTCAGCCTTGGCAATGGCGCCCTTCACACCCTTTTCAGCCGGGGTGAGCACCAGTTCTGCACCAAGCAAGGTCAACATTTTGCGGCGTTCAATCGACATGCTTTCGGGCATTGTTAATATAATGCGGTAGCCCCGCGCCGCGCCAACAAAGGCCAGCGCAATGCCGGTATTGCCAGAGGTCGGCTCAACCAATACACCGCCGGGTTTTAGCTTACCCGATGCTTCAAGCGCATCAATCATCGCCACGCCAATCCGGTCTTTGACCGAGGCTATGGGGTTGAAAAATTCAAGCTTGGCAAGAATTTCAGCTTCAATTCCGGCGTCCTTGGCAAAACGCGACAGGCGCACCAGCGGCGTGCCGCCGATGGTTTCAGTGATGTCATTATAGATCGTACCGCGCGGTGGGGTAGGCATATGGATTTTCCTTATATCGTGAAATCAATTGTTTCTTCATCGGTGCGACCAATGCCGGCATCGCGGGCTTTGTTACACAAATCCTCCATCGTTATGGTATCTAGCTTGGCCAAAAGCTCGTCTTGGTGTTTCATCCAAATCGGCCCGATAATATGTTCACCCAATTCAGCGCCGCCAATGGCCGCGTCCTCATCGGCATCCATCAGGCTGATCACTCGCACTACATCGCCAAGGGTAACACGACGCCGTTCGCGGGCTAAGGTATATCCACCGCGCGGGCCGCGCACACCTTTTAACACGCCTTTGCGTACCAAATGCTGCAAAACCTGCTCCAAATAGCGCTGCGGAATGCCTTGGCGGGCCGTAATATCGCGGGACTGAACGGGATTGGGGCGCGCATTATAGGCAACATCCAGCACCGCTTCGATAGCCAGTAGGGTTTTACGGCTCATGCGTAACATCATCATTTACACTCCGGTTGACCCAAAACCGCCAGCACCACGCAGGGTGGAGGACAGTTTGAGGGTCAATTCAATTTCAGCCCGGCTGACCGGGGCTAACACGGCCTGCGCGATACGATCACCATGGCCCAAGGTTACCGGCGCGGCAGAAAGGTTGATCAGGATCACCCCGATTTCGCCGCGATAATCGCTATCAATCGTGCCCGGCGCATTCAGCAGCGTTAAACCCAGTTTAAGCGCAAGGCCCGAACGTGGGCGGATTTGCAGCTCATAGCCCTGTTCAATTTCCATATGCAGCCCAGTTGGCACCAAGGCGCGTTCGAGCGGGCCGAGCGTTATTGTGCCACCGCGAAGGTCGGCGCGCAGGTCTATCCCGGCAGATCCCGGCGTTTCATAGGCGGGCAACGGCAGGTTGGCATCAGCCCATTCAGCGCGTTTAATGCGCAATATGCTCATGTTTTTGGCCCGTTGAGGGCGGCAGCGATACGAGCTGCTAATTGCTGGGCTACCGCGGTTTTAGAAGTCCGTGGCCAGCTTTCAGCGCCATCAGCAGTGATAAGGGTCACCGCATTTTCGCGGCCCCCCATGATACCGGTATCGGGTCGCACATCATTGGCTAGAATCCAATCACAGCCCTTGCGCTGGCGTTTGGCTGTTGCATGGGCGACGACATCATCGGTTTCAGCGGCAAAGCCAACAACAAGGCGCGGCCGTGCTTTGCCCCAGTTTGAAATGGTTTTCAAAATATCGGGGTTTTCGGCAAATTGCAGCACGGGCAGGGCACCATCGGCAGTCTTTTTTATTTTGGAGGTGGATTGACTGGCAACGCGCCAATCTGCCACTGCTGCCGCACAAATCGCGGCATCCAGCGGGGTTTTGGCTAGGGCTTCAACAGCGGCCAACATTTCGGCGGCGGTTTCGACCTTGGTGACATTTACGCCCATCGGAGTGGGTACGCTGGCGGGGCCGGTTACAAATTCCACTTCGGCCCCCAAGGCGGCAAGCGCGGTCGCAATCGCCGCGCCTTGTGCGCCCGATGATCGGTTTGCGATATAGCGGACGGGGTCTATCGGTTCATGCGTTGGGCCGGAGGTTACCAGAATACGACGGCCTTTGAGCGGTCCATCAGCCAGAAGGCTGGCGATGGCGGCAAAAATAGCGGCAGGCTCGGCCATACGGCCGGGGCCATATTCGCCACAAGCCATCTCGCCTTCATCCGGGCCGATGCGCTGGATTCCATCAGCTGCAAGTGTGGCTAAGTTGCGTTGGGTTGCCGGGTGCAACCACATACGCACATTCATGGCGGGTGCCATGAGAACAGGTGTATCCGTTGCCAAAAGCAAGGTTGAGGCAAGGTCATTTGCCAAGCCATTGGCCATTTTTGCTATCAAATCTGCCGTGGCGGGCGCAACGACTACCAAATCAGCGGCGCGCGAAAGCTGAATATGGCCCATTTCGGCCTCATCATTCAAATCAAACAGCGCCTCAGAAACCTTTTCGCCGGCTAGGGCCGACACAGATAGCGGCGTTACAAATTCTGCGCCAGATTTGGTGAGCACGGGCAATACGCGCATACCTGCCTCACGCAGCAACCGGATGAGCAGCAGTGATTTATAGGCGGCGATACCCCCGCCGATGATCAGCAAAACCGTGCGACCCTGCATATAGCCCCCAACCACAATACGTATGTAAATTCAAACGTATCCCAAGTTGAGAGTGTAGTTAGCTGCAAGTCTGCGCGCAAGCGCCCCGCATTACCGCGCTAATTCTGCCGACATAGCGGCGCGTTTTGCCGGATTTGCCGCAATAATTGCCCGTAGTTTTTGCAAAGCTTGCGCCTCAATTTGGCGAATGCGTTCTTTCGAAACGGCAAGCTCTTGTCCAAGGCTCTCCAAGGTGCGGGGTTGGTCGGCCATCATTCTAGCGCGCAAAATGCGTTCTTCGCGGGGGGGCAGGCCGGCCAAAGCTTCGGTTAACCAAGCACTAATTTTGCGGGCGTCAACGGTATTGGCAACAGTTTGCTCGGCACCGGGTTTTGGGTCGGGCAGGGCTGATAGCAAATCATCCCCATCGCCATCACTGCTAAGCGTGGCATTAAGTGAAACGCTACCACCGCTTAGCCGTAGATCCATCATGGCAACGTCATGCAAGGGAACATTCAGGTCGGCGGCAATGCGGGCTTGAATTTCGCCCCTGTCCAAAACCTCGCCACGCTGCTCGGCTTCGCGTTGATGTTTTGCGGCCAGCCGCGCCAGGTTGAAGTAAAGCGACTTTTGTGGGGCCGTGCTGCCCAAGCGCACCAATGCGTGGTTGCGCAGCACAAAATCTTGCAAACTTGCCTTGATCCACCATGTTGCATAGCTGGAAAACCGCACACCGCGATCAGGGTCAAACCGCTCGGCGGCCTTCATCAGGCCAATGCCAGCCTCCTGCACCAAATCGGCCTGCTCTGCGCCGTATCGCACAAATTTGCGGGCCATAGACACGCCAAGCCGTAAATAGGCGTTTACTAACTTGTGAAGAGCGCGCTTGTCGCCATTGTCGCGCCAGGCTTTTGCAAGCGCGGTTTCCGTTTCGGCATCCAACATATCAACTGAACGTGCAAAGCGTTCGAGGGCATAATCGGCAGTGGTATCCATTTACTTTTCCTCTAACATCTAGCAAAGGTTTGATTTGCGAGTATCGGCTTTGTTTATGTTACGTCCGCCGCAGAAGAATGGATTAAACGATTGCCGATTCCTTTTCCAAAAATGTTGCTCATCCTCGGTGGGGCAAGCTCAGGCAAATCAGCTTTTGCTGAAAGCCTTGTGCTTAAATCGGGGCGCAAGCCGGTTTATTTGGCCACATGTGTGGCGACGGATTCTGAAATGAAGGCCCGCATTAAGCGCCACCGCGACCGACGCGATGGCCGTTGGCGTGAGTTGGAAGTGCCAACTGACCTTGCCGGCGCTTTGGGGTGGATTGCGGCCGATGAAATTGTGTTGGTTGATTGCATGACGCTTTGGCTCAGCAATCTGATGGAATCAAATCAAGATATTGATGAGGCGTCGAAACGCGTGCAAGCGCAGATCAAATCGAGCGCCGCACCGGTTGTGTTGGTCAGCAATGAGCTTGGCTTGGGTTTGGTGCCTGAAACCAAGCTCGGACGAGATTTTCGCGATGAGCAGGGCCGATTGAACCAAAAACTGGCGGCAAGTGCGAATATTGTCGCCTTTATTGCGGCAGGGCTACCGCTCGTTCTCAAGGGTAAATTGCCTTGAGCTTGCGGTTATGGCTGGTGCGTCATGGGCCGACCCATGCCAAAGCGCCGGTTGGTTGGCGCGATTTACCCGCCGATTTAAGCGATACAGCGGCAATTGCGCGCCTGCGTGCGGCCTTGCCGACGGGTGCGGCCATGGTTTCATCAGACCTTTCGCGCGCCGTAACCACCGGGGATGCATTGTGCAGCGGCGCGCGGCTTAACCATCTGCCCGCACTGCGCGAAATAAACTTTGGCAAATGGGATGGTGTTGCCCATGACCAGTTGGATGCGGCCCAGACCGCCTTGGCCCGCCAGTTTTGGGACAGGCCGGGTGACATCGCCCCACCCGAAGGTGAAAGTTGGAATGAAATGGCCGCGCGCGTAAATGGCGCTGTCGATACGATATGCCAAACACAGCATGACGATGTGGTGATCGTGGCGCATTTCGGGGTCATCCTTTCCATCGTGCAGCGTGCCGCTGGTATTGCCCCGCGCGCCGCTTTTGCCTTTACGCTCGCGCCGCTTTCCCTAAGCCGGGTTGATTTTTTGGACACAGATAGCTGGCGCATTGAACGGGTTAATCACTGTCCGTAATGGTAAGGCGCAAAATTCCTGATTGGACCACGCCGCGCTGGCATGGTGTTCTGCCAAAAACAGGAGAATACGATGGGCTATGAACTTGCAATCGGTGATCGGACCTATTCAAGCTGGTCACTGCGCGGCTGGCTGATGTTTGAGGCTTTTGGTCTGCCGTTCAAGGAATACCGCGCGCGGATGTCGACCCCGGAATTTAGCACCATGCTTGGCGCATTTGCCCCAGCGCGGTTGGTACCGGCAGCCCGCATTGATGGCCAAGTCGTATGGGAAACCATGGCCATTGCCGAAACATTGGCAGAACGGCACCCAGACAAGGGCTTTTGGCCAAAAGACCCGAACCAGCGCGCTTTGGCGCGGTCGCTATGTGCTGAAATGCATTCTGGGTTTGGCGCATTGCGCAGTGCCTGCACGATGAACTTGCGCCATGCCTTTACCGGTTTTGAACCCAGCGCCGAAGTGCTACGCGATGTAGCCCGTCTTGAGACGCTTTGGTCGCTTTGTGCGGATGCGGGGTGGCTTTTTGAGCACTATTCACTTGTTGACGCAATGTTTGCACCCGTCGCTACACGCATTGCGACCTATGGTTTGCCTGTGGGGCCGCGTGCACAAGCCTATGTAGCGCAAACGCTGGCCATGCCCGCAATTCGCCGTTGGCGCGCTATGGGTTTGGCGCAAAATTTCATCCAGCCCGGTTATGAGCTTGATTTGCCCGTGGCCGCCTGGCCCGGCCCAGCGCGTTTGGATGCAAAACCTGTGGTAGATGTGCAGGCGATCAACACCACATGCCCCTATTCAGGTGACGCAGTTTTAGCCGATAGCCTGTTGGAGATAGACGGGCAGGTCATCGGGTTTTGTAACACGTTCTGCCGCGACAAAACCATGCATGACCCGGAGGCTTGGTCAGCCACAATGGCTCTGTTGGCTGGCCGTTAACCATCAATTAACCCTAATTGCCGCATCTTGGGGCAAATAGGGGGCGGGATGCAGGCGCTAAGTTATACGGTGGCGTTTCAAGGCGTAGAACCGCGCCTCGTTGAGGTGCAAGTGGCGATATCACCGGGCCTGCCCGCGTTTTCCATTGTCGGCCTGCCGGATAAGGCGGTGAGCGAGGCGCGCGAGCGTGTGCGTGCCACGATCACCGCGCTAGGCCTGGCCCTGCCGGCCCGGCGTATCACCATAAACCTTGCCCCAGCAGATCTGCCCAAAGAAGGCTCGCATTTTGATTTGCCGATCGCGCTGACCCTGCTGGCCGCTATGGAAGCGCTGCCCGCCGATCAAATGCGCGACGTGCTGTCTTTGGGGGAATTGTCACTTGATGGGCGATTGGTGGCCGTGGCTGGGGCCTTACCCGCCGCATTGGCAGCAGCCGAGAATAACTGTGCCCTGATTTGCCCACGTGATTGCGGGGCCGAGGCGGCTTGGGTGGAAGCCGCGCGCGTGCTGGCAGCCGATAGCGTGCTCAGCATTATCAACCATTTCGCGGGACGCGCCATCATCCCGAATGCTGAGCCGGGTGAGGTTGCCGCGCCGCGCGGCCAACGTGATATGGCCGATGTGCGCGGCCAAGAACGTGCCAAGCGCGCCCTAGAGATTGCCGCGGCCGGGCGGCATAACTTGCTTATGGTTGGCCCGCCCGGTGCCGGTAAATCAATGATGGCCGCGCGCCTGCCGAGCCTTTTGCCCCCCCTTAGCGCCGCTGAGGCGCTGGAAACCTCGATGATCCATTCGGTGGCGGGGTTGTTAGACGCGGGTGGAATTTCGCGCGAGCGGCCCTATCGCGCACCCCATCATACCGCCAGTATGCCTGCAATTGTGGGCGGTGGGCGGGGCGCAAAGCCAGGTGAGATTAGCTTGGCGCATAATGGTGTTTTGTTTTTGGACGAGCTGCCAGAATTCCCGCGCCCTGTGCTTGAAACCCTGCGCCAGCCGCTGGAAACTGGCGATGTAGTTGTCGCCCGGGCCAATGCGCATGTGCGCTACCCTTGCGCGTTTATGCTTGTTGCAGCGGCGAATCCCTGCCGTTGTGGTTGGCTGAGCGACCCAAACCAAGCCTGTAGTCGTGCGCCTGCCTGTGGGGATGACTATATGGGGCGTATCTCGGGCCCGTTGCTTGATCGGTTTGATTTGCGCATTGACGTGCCCGCCACCGAGATTTCAGAGCTTCAAAAACTGGAACCGGGCGAACCTTCTGTAGCTATTGCCGCTCGTGTTGCGGCGGCAAGGCAGGTGCAGCGCAACCGGTTCCGGGGATCCGAGATCAGCACAAATGCGCAGGCTGAAGGTGATATGTTGATGGAAATTGTCGCCCCCGATGCCGAAGCCCTTGCTTTTCTTGGGCAGGTGGCCACCAAGTTCCACCTGTCAGCCCGCGCTTACCACCGGATATTGCGCGTCGCGCGCACGATTGCCGATTTGGCTGGGGAAGACCGCGTGGCGCGGGTACATATTGCAGAGGCGGTGGCTTATAGAATTGGCACCGGCTAGGCGTGCTATGCGAGTAGATGCCTCCGGCGGGGATATTTAGAAAAAAGAGATGAAACAGGCGCTTTGTGTGGTGCGGGCGCGCGGCGCGCTGCAGTTACGTTGTTGGTTCAGATATATTCTGATACCAACGCAACACATATAACCTAATCGCAGTAGCGAGGCCGCAATCGCCAAGGCGCTGGCTGTCAATATCATTGGCGAGTTCGGTGATGGTTTTGCCCTCTTGTGTCGCGATCTGGCGAAAGGCGCGCCAGAATTCGGATTCCAAAGAAACCGAGGTGCGGTGGCCTTTGAGGGTGAGTGAATGTTTAACCGGGCGGGAGTCAGCCATCGCGTTTATGCCCATCGAGGTCGCGCATAGCCTTGGCATTTTTGGTCAAAGTTTGAGTTTTCTCGGCCTTGGATTGCCCATGCCTAGCGGCGTTTTCATCAGCCTTTCGGCTGGCCTCGGCGCGCGCAGCCGTTTTGCGCGCGCGCGTCAGGTTGATGACTTTCGCGGTCATGTTACCCGGTTCATTTGGGCCCGATCATATCTTCGGGTCGGACAACGCGATCAAATGTTTCGCCATCGACAAAGCCAAGCGCAATCGCCTCTTCGCGCAGGGTCGTGCCGTTTTTATGCGCGGTTTTGGCAACCTTGGTGGCGTTGTCATAACCGATGGTGGGTGCGAGCGCTGTGACCAACATCAGGCTTTCCTTCATTAGCTTATCAATCCGCGCAATATTTGCCTGCGTGCCGACGACCATATTATCGGTAAAGCTGCCCGCCGCATCACCCAGCAATTGCATGGATTGAAGCACGTTATAGCTCATCATCGGATTATATACGTTCAGCTCAAAATGCCCTTGGCTGCCTGCAAAGCCGACCGCTGCATCATTCCCCATAACTTGGACGCAAACCATGGTGAGCGCCTCGGCCTGCGTTGGGTTGACCTTGCCCGGCATGATGGAAGAGCCCGGTTCGTTTTCTGGCAAAATTAGCTCACCCAAGCCCGAGCGCGGGCCTGAACCCAGCAACCGCATGTCATTGGCGATTTTGAACAGGCTGGCGGCCACGGTTTTGAGCGCGCCGGAAAACATGACCATCGCATCATGCGCGGCGAGGGATTCAAATTTGTTAGGCGCGGTTACAAAGGGCAGCGCGGTGATCTCGGCGATTTGTGCAGCCACCCGGGTATCCCAGCCTTTTTTGGTGTTGAGCCCGGTGCCAACTGCCGTGCCGCCTTGGGCCAGTTCGTAAATATCGGGCAGGCACATTTCAACACGCTCAATGCCCTTGGCGACCTGATGCCCATAGCCGCCGAATTCTTGGCCTAAGGTCAGCGGCGTAGCATCTTGGGTATGGGTGCGGCCGATTTTGATAATGTCTTTAAACTCAGCCGATTTCGCCGCCAGCGCCGCGTGCAGTTTGCGCAAGCCCGGCAGCAAGGTATCACGCGCCATCATGCCAATGCCAACATGCATCGCAGTGGGGAATGTGTCGTTTGACGATTGGCCCATATTGCAGTGGTCATTCGGGTGAACGGGTTTTTTACTGCCCATCACACCGCCCAGCATTTCAATCGCGCGGTTTGAAATAACCTCATTGGCATTCATGTTGGATTGCGTGCCGGACCCGGTTTGCCACACGACCAAAGGGAAATTATCATCAAACTTGCCGTCAATCACCTCGGTTGCGGCGGCGGAAATCGCCTCACCTAACTTGGCATCCATATCACCTTGGGCGATATTCACTAATGCGCAGGCCTTTTTGATAACGCCCAAGGCGCGAATTATGGCGACGGGCTGACGTTCCCAGCCGATGGGGAAATTGATGATGCTGCGTTGCGTTTGAGCACCCCAGTATTTGTCAGCAGGTACGTCTAGCGGGCCAAAGCTATCAGTTTCGGTGCGTGTAGCGATCATCTTAAATCTCCGGTCATGGGCGTCGGCACAGCTTTAGCGGCGCGCCGGTCAAATTCCAATACGCTTGTCGGTCTTGGGTCGCTAGCCAACTGGCCTGCGAAACACGTATGAGCAGGCGGGCGGCAGATTTAGCCAAATTTTCTCGCGCCGTTCCCATGTTAGGCCAAGCGCATCACGGACGGCAGCGGCAACGGGGGGCTTGGGGCCATATGTGAATTGAACATATTTACCGCCGGGTTGCAGCAGGTTAAACGCCCCACCCACAATGTTAGATTGCACAACAACCGGCATTGATAAGAGCGGCAGGCCCGAGACGACTGTGCGCACATTGTCGAGTTTAACCTCGCCCACACGTTGGGCATTCCAATCTAGCACCTTGGCGCGTGGGAAGCGTTGGCGCAGTAAATTGCAAAAAGCTTCATTCATTTCCAGCAATACGAGGCGCGATTCATCTACCCCGGCGGCCAAAATGGATTCGGTAATTTTACCCGTGCCAGCGCCCAATTCCACCACCGCGCCGTCGAGGTCTATTTCGGCGGCCATTTGGTCACCTAAGGCGCGCGATGATGGCGCAAGCGCAACAACGCGCCAAGGGCGGCGCAATAGCTGTGCCGTAAAAAGCCCCAGATGTTTATGTCGGGTTACCTGCGTTGGCATGGAGCCCCCCAGAAATTGAATTTATGTCTATCTAAATTCCAGACACGGCATTTACTAGGCCAATACCGGTTATTGCTTGCGGAATTTATCAAGACTGACAATTTCAGCGTCGCGGCCATTTGGCGGTGGGGTGTCGTCATCATCGTCTCCGTCACCGTTACTGTCAAAATCGTCAAATCCGCTCGATAGCGAATCCTCATTGCTGTCATGGGCATCAAACCGCAGCCCAAATTCAACGGATGGGTCCACAAAGGTTTGGATCGCGGCGAAGGGGATGACCATAGGTTCAGCCACGCCACGGCCACGCGGGTCATCAATGTTTAGCGTGATGGTAAAACGATCGGACATAACGGCAAGATTGTCATACCAGCCCTGAATGACAATGGTCATCGTTTCGGGATGCCGGTCAAACAAATGCGCCGACATGTCGACGCCTTTATGCGTGGTATCAAAGGTTATGTAAAAATGGTGGTTACCCGGCAAGCCAGATTCGGCCACATCTGACAAAAGCGAGCGCAGTAATCCCTGCATCGCTTTATGCATCAGTTTGCCATAATTGATTCCGTTGCTCATCTTACCTCCAACGTATTATCGGCCAACTTAACGAAATTACGGCCGCTGTGAAGCGCGAAGATGACTCAACTGGTGTGGAAGTGCAGGCTTCTGTTGCCAGGTGCCTGCGAACCCCGCCTTACGCGGCTAAGCGCAAGGACTTAAGTTTCGATGTCGTAGCTGCATTACGCAGCAACGGCCACCGGAGCATAATTGTTATTGGCAATTATACGATTTACGCCGATAACGGTGGCAGTCAGCCGAGCAAAAGCATAACACCTTTAGACGTCCGTCGATCCTATTTCGACCCCCTCCGCCCGCCAATACCGGGAGTGTTGGTGGAGTCGCCGGGTACCGCCCCCGGGTCCGATCCGTGTATTACGTGCGCGTTTATCACCATAGTTCCCGAGGGAACAAAGCTAATATAGTATGGTTGCATGGATTCTTAAAGGGGGTTGGTATGCAGCCAGCGGGAATAATTACGATTGATCAAAATGGCGCGGGCGATACCGACAAAATCGCGCCGGAAAAGTTGGTTTCGGGGCAAGCGGCGACCAAAATCTGGAACGCATTTAGCGATACGTCTGGCAAATTCCATGTTGGTCATTGGGCAAGTGGGCCGTGCAAGCTGAAGGTCAGCTATTCGGAGAATGAACTTTGCGTGCTGCTGACAGGCCACGCGGTCATTGAGGATGCTACAGGCGCGCGGGCCGAATATGGGCCGGGTGAGCCGTTTGTTATTGCCGCCGGGTTTAACGGCACCTGGGAATCGCTGGGCGATGTCACCAAGATTTACGCGATTTATGAGGCTTAACTAGCAGGGTGGGCGGCCGCCTGTCGCCGGGCGACATTGGCGCCAGTGGCACCCGCCGCTGGCTGCATCGGCACGTAAATCTTCTGGAGATAAAAAGATGCGGCCGAAGGATGTATCATCAATTTGTTCAGTGAACAGATAGATGGTTGGCTGTCGTTCGCAATTGGTGCGGCTACTATCCGTGCATCGGAAATAGACCAACCGATCGCCTGTTAACACCACGACTCGGCTATAAAACGTATCACAGAGCACGCCACCGGCATCCCAATAAAAGTTTGATGGGTCGCCGATTGTCCAGGCCTAGACTGTTGCGTCATCCGGCACCGGCTGCGCGTAGATACTGGTATTATAGACCGGGGCATCTGGATCGCCGGACAATAGCTGATCTCGCGCTAGCATGGCGGCTGTAAATTCGGTTTGGGCTTGTTCCAGTGCGATCTCAAAACCTTGCATTGCGTCGTTCGGCGGCTGATTGGGTGCGCAGGGCTTGGAGGATTTTTTCAGTTGCGGCTGATGCGATCAAGTCTTCTGACAAAATCGACGTCGCAAAGCGCGCGACAAATGGAAGTTGTTGAAGTGCGCCGTCGTCGAGATCCAGTGTCTGTGCCAAAAAGACAACTGATTCGATCTGCGGACGAAACATAGCGACGCTTTCGATGCGACAGGTCCCAGCGGAATCACGCACCCAAATCGGGTCAGCCATGGCGCTTTCTTGCGCGACAAGGTTTGAACGTTGGTTAAGTAATTCGCCTTCAACCGAAGAAAGCGCGTCCATCATTCGGCTATAGTCTGCGACCGTTTGCGCCGATGATCATAGCGCCCAACAGCGCGAGGATTGAAAGAGAAATTCGAAACATATTTTTCCTTTCTAATGTCGTTGGGCTAGCTGGCGGGTTTGACCAACTCCCGAAATAGCTTGGCTGCAATGGCGCGCGGGTAATCGGAATAGCCTGTGGCGGTGATAACAAACCCGCCTCTTGTAATCACGAAACGGCGGTAAAATTCGGTAACGCTGACGCCGACCCGGTCAATCGCAAGCCCGTTAATCTCAATCCCCATGTCTTCAATGTCATGGCGGGCATTTGAGGTATCAAACCCAACATTGCTGGCACCGTCGCCCGAAACGTCAATAACGCGGCGCGGGCAGTCTGACACTGGGCCAAACTGTGCAGCTCCAAATAAAATAGCATCGCCAACGGCGGTGCGAGACCGTTGCCAGCGCCGCTCAATGGTCCGCGCTCGGTTGGCGAAATTAACCACGGCATCAGGGCTCAACATCCGCTGCCATGAGATGGAGACCTCCGCTTCACCAATACCTGACCATTGGATCACGCTTATGGCGACTTGATCGCGCACCAAAATTTCGGCGATCGAAGGGTCAAGTAAGGCATCGGCCATGCCATCCAGTTGAAACCGATATTCGCCCGGATCAATCGAGCTAGAAACATCAATCATCAGGATGAGCGCCAGTTTACACGCCTTGGCTGCGCCCGCTGAAAACAGCACTGCGGCAGTGGTAAGTGTAAAGCTCAATCTGTTCATTGCCTCTCCAGCATACTGATGGCCAAGGTCATTTCACGCAGTAACTTGCGTGTCATGGCGCGGCCATAATCGGCATAGTCGGTTGCGATTTCCACAAACGCGCCCGGGCCATAGATAACCTCGGCTTGGAAATATGGGATCAGGGTATCACGATCAGCCCCAGCAATCACCAAGGCATTGATCACAAGCCCGGTAGGCAGGCTTGGGCGCACATCGCGCGGGCGGGGGCCATCGTTTTGCGGGCCATCGGCAGAAATATCAAGGATATGTGTGGCGCATTCAGGGCCAGATTCAAGCAATGCGGCACCGACCAACATAGCAGAGCCAATGGCCGTTGGTTGGCCACTGGCTGAACGCGTGGCACCAAGAAGTTGGGCGGCAAACGCATCAAGCATTGCGGCTGAGGTGATGCGGGCCCATGGTAAAACAATGGCCTGATGCCCCCGGCCTGACCATTCATAAACCAATATACTGACCGGATCACCGCCGTTTAGAATAAGCTGCTGAACGTCCGGGTCGCGCAGCGCGCTTGATAAGCCTGCCAATTGCAAAGCATGTTCTTCGGCATCCACTGATGAAGATACATCAAGCCCAATTGCCAGCGCCATACGGCATTGGGCGGATGCCAGACCGGGCAAAATAAGCGCGACCAGAAGCGCAACGAAGCGGATCATTGGGTTTGCACGCTGTTGGTTTGCGCCACAGCCAACCCAAGTTCACGCCGCAATTTACGCTCCATTGCGTGCTGATAATCTTGATAATCGGTGGCTTGTTGCACAAATGCGCCGGGACCGCGGATGACCTCTTGGCGGTAATAGCGCAGCAAGCCCGGCTCATCGCCAATGACCAAGCCATTTACGGTGATTTGGCTGTAATCATAGGTGTCATAGGCGATTTCGGTATTGAATCCGTGATTCGATAACCCGTCGCCAGAAACGTCGAGCGTTTGGTGTGTGCAGCTTGGCGCGCTGCGAAAATGTGTATGCGCATAGCCAAGCGCAAATCCAAGGGCGGTTGGATATTCATCATAGCTGCGCGCGCTGTTGGCGACGGTTTCGGCAGCACCTGCCAAGGTTGCTGGGCTTGTGATGAACACCCAATCAAGCAGCACAGATTGCTGGTCGCTTCCGCTCCATTCAATAACAGATAGGGCGACATAGCGGCTGGGGTTGGCAAGAAATGCATCTTGGACAAGCGCTGAATTCAACGCCATGGCTAGGCCCGTGCGCTGCAATTCATCCTCATCTTGGGAAACGGATGACGAGATATCCAACGCCAAAAGAAGGGCTAACCGGCAATCTTGGGCGGATGCCAGATTGGGCACGGCCAGCAAACTGAGATATGCAAGTAGGCGGATCATGACTGGCCACGCGTGTTTCGTGAGCCACGCCCCGAAACAAGGCAATCGCGCCGGTAGGGTGCGCATTTATTGCGCACCGTGGGGCGCGCCTTTGATGGTGCGCAATGAATGCGCACCCTACGGGATATGTTGGTGCTTTTTGCGCCATTCATAGTGTCTGGATCCATTCCGCCACGGCTAGCCCCAAGGCGCGATGGGCATCGCGATCTAAATGTATCGGGTCAATGCTTGATGATTGCACCACGAAACTTGCATCAAACACCGGCACTTCGCGCATTTTGCCTTGCTGTCGAACGGCATCACCAAGCTTGGCTGAGGCCGCCCAGCCACCTTGCCATTCCTCGAGCCGCGGCCATTGAGGATCATCCGCCAATTTACCCAACAACGGTGGCACAATGATGGCAATATTCGGGGGCGTTTCATCCTCCCATCCGGCTTGCCCACCACCGATGCGACGCGCGCAATCAACCAAACCCATCAGCCCCGCCGCAATGCTGGCTGCATCCGGTTCAAACCGCGCCTTCAGATCATTGGTGCCCAGCATAATTAACAGCCAATCAATGGGGGATTGAGATTTGAGCGCCACGGGCAAATGCGTTAGCCCGTTCATGGCGGCGCCTAACATCCAATCATCATCATGGCGGGTGGTGCGGCCGGGCAGGCAGTCTTCAAGCACATCCCAACCCAGCGCGGCCGCCATAACCTGCGGCCAGCGCGTATCAACGCTAAACCGCTGACCCGTGCCATCGGGTGGCGTGCCCCAGCTGTTTGAATCGCCATACACAAGCACGCGGGTCATATTACCAATGTCCCGTGTTGCCCATGCTGGCCCATGGCTCAGCCGGTTTTAGGCTTTCGCCCTTTTGCAGCAACTCAATTGAAATATTGTCAGGTGAACGCACAAAGGCCATATGCCCATCGCGCGGTGGGCGGTTGATAGTCACACCATTATTCATCAGGTGTTGGCAGGTGGCGTAAATATTATCCACTTCATAGGCCAAATGCCCAAAATGGCGGCCATCGCTGGGCAGATTGTCATCATCATCCCAGTTATAAGTCAGTTCGACAGGGCATTCAGGCTGGCCCGGCGCCGCCATAAAAATAAGGCTAAACCGCCCACCTTCATTATCATAGCGCCGCGTTTCTTCCAGCCCTAGCAGCTTGTAAAACGCCAGTGACGCTTCCAAATTTTTCACCCGAACCATTGTATGCAGGTATTTCAATTTCAGTCTCCTCGTTTTGGAACCAATGCGTCGCGGCAGATTATTGAAACCTGCGCGAAGCTAACGAATAGCAGTAAATACCACGACCCCATCTTGGCCGGATCGGTGAAGGCGAATTTGCCCGCGCCCGAATACAGCCATGTGCCGCTAAGTGTGCCGATGTTTTCAGCAACGTAAAGGAAAAACGCCGAGAGCGCAGCCGCCAGCACCATTGGCATGCGTAACCGCCGCCGCATGGGGGTAAAATGGATCATCACGCCAAACAGCAGTAATGTGCCCAGCATCAGCACATAGCGCATATCCCAGATATAATGATGCGCAAAAAAGTTGATGTAGATCGCCAGCGCCAGCAATGCTGACCATAATAGCGGCGGGTGGCCAACAAACTTCATATCAAACAGCCGAATGGCCCGAGCGATAAAGCTGCCAACGCTGGCATACATGAAGCCTGAAAACAGCGGCACGCCACCCAGCATCAGCAGGCCCGGTTCCGGATATGTCCAACTGCCCATGCGCAGCTTAAAAATCTCCATCGCGGTGCCGGTGATGTGAAACAGCAGAATTACCCGCGCCTCATCCCATGTTTCCAGCCGAAATCGCAGCATAATAACCTGCATCGTAATGGCGAAAATGGTAAGCGCGTCATAGCGCTCAAGCGCGGCATCTTCGGGCCAATACAGTGCCGACAGTATAATTGCCGCGAGCAGCACCCCGGAAAATGAGCACGCCCAAGCCATTTTCAGCCCGAACATCACAAATTCCACCACAGCCGCTGGCAGGCGGGCGCGAATAGCATCGCCTAGGCGGCGTTCAACCCTCAGATCATCCATAAAGCCTCCACCCTTAGGCATATAGCGGTTTTCTAAATCACCTCCACCATATATTGTGGGTGCTTGTCTAGAATCAGGGAGGCTTCAATGCCCATCACCCCAGACCAACAGGCCGAAATAGACGCCCAGCGCGCCACGCCAACCCAAACCCTACGTGCAACATCACCGGGGGCCGAGGCGCATTTGTATAAAGCGCATCAATTGCTCGACCACGGTTTCGTGCGGCTGATTGATTATATGGGCGATGATGGCGCGATTGTGCAGGCGGCGCGCGTGTCTTATGGGCGCGGCACCAAGGCGGTGCAAAACGATGCCGGGCTGATCCGCTACCTCATGCGCCACTGGCATTCGACCCCGTTTGAGATGTGCGAAGCGAAGTTCCACGTCAAACTGCCAGTCTTCGTGGCCCGGCAGTGGATTCGTCATCGCACCGCCAATGTGAATGAATATTCCGCGCGGTATTCGATTTTGGACCGGGAGTTTTACATTCCTGCGCCCGAACATTTGGCCGCGCAAAGCGAGGTCAATAACCAAGGCCGCGGTGCGGCGCTGCAAGGCGAAGAGGCGGCGCGCGTGCTCGACATGCTCAAATCGGATGCCAACCGCGCCTATGACCACTATGAGGATATGCTCAGCCAAGATGGCCAGCAGGGGCTAGCGCGCGAACTTGCCCGCATGAACCTGCCCGCCAATGTCTATACGCAATGGTATTGGAAGGTCGATTTGCACAACCTGTTCCATTTCCTGCGCCTGAGGGCTGATCCGCATGCCCAATACGAAATCCAAGTCTATGCGCAGAAAATGTGCGAGATCGTGGCCGATTGGGTGCCAGCGGCCTATGCGGCGTTTGAGGATTATAGGTTGGGTGGGGCGAACTTATCCGCGAAGGCGATTGACTGTGTAAGGCGTATGCTTAAAGGTGAGCAGGTAACAGTTGAGAATAGTGGGATGAGCGCTGGGGAGTGGCGGGAGTTTCGTTTAATATTGGAGGAATAACTGTGGAAAGCATGCTTCAAACGCTCGCGGGGCGCATCAAAAACGACTTTGAAACGATCTCTACTGAAGAAGCGATGAAAACGTCGATAATTTTACCATTCCTCCAATCTCTCGGTTACGACGTGTTTGATCCGAGAGAGGTTATCCCCGAGTTCACCGCCGATGCTGTTGGGAAGAAGGGCGAAAAAGTTGATTATGCCATTCAAATGGGTGGCCAGCTACAAGTGCTAATTGAGTGTAAGGGTCTTACGACGAAGCTTGAAAAGAAGCACCTATCCCAACTATTTAGATAT
>Ga0105054_10003590_pt1 | contig 23927 bp, 24 predicted proteins | sample BON02_FD_78091 | JGI IMG/M metagenome (GOLD analysis project Ga0105054, IMG submission 78091) | Freshwater microbial communities from Lake Bonney liftoff mats and glacier meltwater in Antarctica - BON-02 (megahit assembly) | ecosystem: Environmental > Aquatic > Freshwater > Ice > Glacier...
CTTCTTGCTTCCAAAATTACCAAGCAAGGCGTCTGAAAATCTAGGGGCTATTCACACCGCGCTCAGGGCCTGGAAAGCGCGAGCGAAGACCCGCGCGGCCTGACGAGGCGGCGAAAGAGTTGGGGGCGGACCGAAGGGTCCGCCCTTTGCAGTTGCGTGAAGGGGCCAAGGAAGGGCTTTGCGTCTTTTCGGCCCCTGCACCCTTCGGAAACCCTGCACCCCATTTAATTTCGCCGGAAATGCGTTTGGTCTCACAAATGCGGTCCTGCCGCTCGTCGCGCTCGACCGCAACAGGCGCTCAAGGCATGATTTATGGGCTGGCATGACACGGTGATATTCTCCCGGCCGTAGCACGATCCCCGGATCGGAGCGCCATGCGGGGTTTCCGGGAAACCGGCAGGGAGGCCCCGCTGTCAGTTGGGCGATGACTACGGAAATTCGGATTCCGTAACACCGTCGAGGCTTTGGCCTACACGCTCGTGCATGAGGGAACGTCCGGCCCTCCATCGCCCGCCCAAACCCCACCTGATCAAGACACCCGCAAGCGCTTGCGGCTGTTTCGCCCTATCCCGGTTCCTTTAGAATTATCCCGAACGGTGCGCCCATGGTCGCGCGCCTGCAACCTGCACAGGAGCCGCCATGCTGATCAACAAGCCGCTTCTCGATCTTGCCTTCAAAGGCTTCAAAACCGTTTATACGCAAGCCAACCTTGAAGCGCCGCCCGAGATTGAAAAGATCGCGATGCCCGATCAAGCCATTGGTTCCAGCGCAAGCCGCGACGAAAATTATGCCTGGATCGGCAATCTGCCCAGGCCAATGGCCAGCGTGCAGGCATGCGAGAGCTGGCCCTCTTCGGCTTTGGGACCGGTGGGGATCGCGTTTGCCAGCGAGGTGGTGGCCAAGCCCGCGCGGGTGACGGCCGCCGCAAGGGCTATGGGGTCTGCGCGCACCCACGTCGTGATCTGGGCGCGACGGGTTGTGAGGTTGGCGATTGCCTATTGCACGCCGGGCAAGGTCGTCAAAGCGCGTTCGACCCGGGCGACACAAGGGGCGCTGCTTATGACGTCCAGTTGAAAGCGGACGGTTTGGGAGGCGGGCTTTGGGTCAGGTGCATCATACCGGGGCCTGCTGCGGGGATAGGTCAAGCCCTTCGCGGTCATTGCACCATGCTGAAAGCAGCGGCATATTGCCGCTGTGAGCGGGAGATGATCATGACACAGCTATCGGTTCCAGACATGTCTTGCGGCCATTGCAAGGCCAGCGTGGAGGCCGCTCTTGCGCCCCTTGCCAGCCGGGTCGAGGTGGATCTGGCCTACCGTCAGGTAAAGGCCGATGGCCCGCCCGAGGCGATGATCCGTGCGTTGGAGGCGGTGGGGTTTCCCGCCACCGTGCTGGCCTAAGGCCTGTGGCAGATGCCGCACATGTGATTGCTTTTGCTGTCAGACAGCGCAAAGCCTGCCTTGCCGTTGCCACAATCTAAGAGCATTTGACTCAAACTGACGCAAGAGCCAGCACGGAGCAGTCACAATGGCCCAGTCTTCACCCCAGCAAGGCGACGCATCGGCGCCTGCCCAGCAACAACAGCAGCAACAACAACAGCAAGGCGGCGCGCCTATGCCGCAGCAGGGCGGCCAACCGATTTTCCGCGATTGGGCGTCGATTTAAGCCCACTTGCCGAAGAATGGGCCGGGCGCTTAAGGTGCAACAGCAGCTTTAGTCGCGCGGGCCATGTCTGATCCCATCTCATCCATTCCCAACCTTGGCCCCGCGTCAGAGGTGGCTTTTGCCAAGGCGGGTATCCATACCGCCAGCGAATTGCGCGCAATTGGCGCAGATGACGCTTATCGCAGGTTGTTGCTGGCCGGCAGTGCGCCGCATTTCATTGGCTATTATGTGCTGGTAATGGGGTTGCAGGGCCGCCCCTGGAACGACTGCAAGGGCGATGAGAAAAAAGCCCTGCGCGCGAAATTTGATGCAATCAAAGCCAGTCTGATCGGCACAAAGGAAAAGGGCCGCTCTGATCTAGAGACGGCCCTTTCGTTTTTCGGTGTGGTGGAACGCCGGGATTAGGCCCCGCCGCGCGGCTTAGCCAACCAGTTCAAGGCCCGAGAAGAAGAACCCGATTTCACGCGCGGCGGCGGCTGCGCTGTCGGACCCGTGGGCGGAGTTTTCGCCTTTGGACAGCGCAAATTCCTTGCGGATGGTGCCTGCATCGGCCTGAGCCGGGTCGGTGGCGCCCATCACTTCGCGGTTTTTGGCAATGGCGTTTTCGGCTTCCAGCACCTGAACCACAACTGGCTCGGACGCCATAAAGGTGCATAGTTCGCCGTAGAACGGACGCTCGCTGTGTTCTGCGTAGAAGGCGCCAGCTTGGGCCATCGACAGATGGATCCGCTTGGACGCAACGACGCGCAGGCCGGCCTCTTCGAATTTGGCAACGATCTTGCCGGTCAGGTTGCGCTTGGTGGCGTCGGGTTTGATGATCGACAGGGTGCGTTCGATGGCCATTTGGCTCTCCGTATGAAAGGCGCGGATTGCGCCGGAATGGAATGGCGCAGCCGCTATCACGGGGCTGCGGCAAAGGAAAGGCGTGGCCTGTCAGCGGTGGCCCCTTGCGTCAAGAATAATACCCGAGTAAAAGAATCAGTATTATAAAATCAAGGAACCAGCCATGCGTCTATCTCTTGTCCTCCTACTCCTTGCCGTGGTCCTTACCGGCCCTGCCGCAGCCCAAGAACCCACCCCTGCGCCCATGACCTATGAGATGTTTGAACAAGCCGTGCCGCATGTGGATCTGGCGGCCTGCCCCGCGCCTTTGGCTGCCGAAGGCCGTTTTTGCCGGTTGACCGCGCATAACGACGCGCTGAATGTTTTTGCCTTTTCCGAAGATGGCGATCAGCCGATGGTGGCGTTTCAGTCATGGCCGTCCGACCTGCTTGACGGTTTGATGGATTGATCTTGACCAATTGCGGCGTCAGCGATTGACGCCGCCGCGCCCATGGGGCAAGTGCTGCGCCCATGCTGCGCATTGATGACATCACCTATTCCGTCGAGGGCCGCCCGTTGTTCGAGGGCGCGACCGCAACCATTCCCGAAGGCCACAAGGTGGGCCTTGTTGGCCGCAACGGGGCCGGGAAAACTACGCTGTTTCGGTTGATCCGGAACGAATTGGCGCTGGAGGGGGGCACGATACAATTGCCCAACCGCGCCCGGATCGGGGGCGTGGCGCAAGAGGTGCCGTCTTCGGAGACCTCGCTTTTGGACACCGTGCTGGAGGCCGATACCGAGCGCGCCAGCCTGCTGGCAGAATCGGAAACTGCCACCGATCCAACCCGGATAGCCGATATTCAATCGCGTTTGGCCGATATCAATGCTTGGTCAGCCGAAGGGCGAGCCGCCTCTATTCTGCGCGGTTTGGGCTTTGGGCCAGAGCAGCAGTTGATGCCCTGTTCGGCCTTTTCGGGCGGCTGGCGGATGCGGGTGGCTTTGGCGGGGGTGCTGTTTGCCCAGCCGGATTATCTGCTGCTGGACGAGCCGACCAACTATCTGGACCTTGAAGGCGCCTTGTGGCTGGAAAGCTATCTGCGTGATTACCCGCATACCGTTTTGATCATCTCACACGACCGGGGGCTGTTGAACCGCGCCGTGCAGGGCATTTTGCATTTGGATGCCAAAAAGCTGACCTATTGGCAGGGCGGTTACGACCAATTCGCGCGTCAAATGGCGGAAAAGCGGGCTTTGCTGACGGCTGAGGCCCGCAAGGTTGATGCGCGGCGCGCCCATTTGCAAAGCTTTGTTGACCGGTTCAAGGCCAAGGCGTCAAAGGCGGCGCAGGCGCAATCTCGCGTCAAGATGCTTGAAAAGATGACGCCGATTACAGCGCCCGAAGAGGCCAAAAAGGTGGTTTTCACCTTTCCCGAACCGGAAGAGCTGTCGCCGCCCATCATCAATATGGAAGGGGCGGCTGTCGGCTATGGCGGCCCGCCTGTTTTGCGCAATCTGTCTTTGCGAATTGATCAGGATGACCGGATCGCGCTGCTGGGCCGCAATGGCGAAGGAAAATCCACGCTTTCCAAGCTGTTGGCGGGAAAACTTGAGACCTGTGCCGGGCATATCCACCGATCCAGCAAGCTGCGGATCGGCTATTTCGCGCAGCATCAGGTGGATGAGCTGTATATCGACGAGACGCCGTTGCAGCATGTGCAGCGCTTGCGTCCATCAGAGCAGCAGGCGCGGCTGCGGGCCCGGTTGGCGGGCTTTGGCCTGATGGCCGATCAGGCCGATACGGTCGTGGCGCGGCTGTCGGGCGGGCAAAAGGCGCGGTTGTCGCTCTTGTTGGCCACCATCGACGCGCCGCATCTGTTGATTTTGGACGAACCGACCAACCACTTGGATATCGAGTCCCGTGAAGCGCTGGTGAATGCGTTGACGGAATATTCCGGCGCTGTGATTTTGGTCAGCCATGACATGCATTTGCTGTCTTTGGTGGCGGATCGGTTGTGGCTGGTGAAAGGCGGGGCTGTCACGCCCTATACCGAAGATCTGGAAGCCTATCGCAAGATGCTTCTTGCGGGCGATGAGGATGCCAAACCGGCGACAAAGCCGGTTCCAGTGGTGAAAAAAGCCAGCCGCGATGAGGTTTTGGCGATGAAAGCCGAGGTTCGCAAATGCGAAGAGCGGATGGCCAAGCTGAACGATATGCGCAACAAACTGGCGACCAAGCTAGCGGATCAGGCCCTATATGAGCCGGCCCGCAAGGGTGAGTTGGAAACCTGGAACCGTAAATATGCCGAGGTGATGGACGGTCTGGACCGCGCCGAAGACATGTGGATGGCCGCCCAAGGTAAGTTGGAAAAGGTGGGGTGAGGCGCGGGTTTTCGCTTTCCAACCGCCGCCAATGCACGTTAGCGTGACCCGAACCGGAGATGAGATGCCAGAAACCGCCTTTCTGATCACCGCCTTTGCCACCTTGTTCGTGGTCATCGACCCGCCGGGGCTGGTGCCGATGTTCATCGCCCTGACCCAAAATATGGACGCGCAAAAGCGCTATGCCATGGCCCGGCGCGCCTGCATCATCGCTTTTTCTTTGCTGACGTTGTTTGGATTGTTTGGCGAATCCATCCTTGGGTTCATCGGGATCTCAATGTCGGCGTTTCGGATTGCGGGCGGGATACTGTTGTTCATAACCGCGCTGGACATGCTGTTTGAGCGGCGCACCCAACGGCGCGAAGGTCAACAAGCCGAACCAGATCACGACCCATCGGTCTTTCCGCTGGCCACCCCTTTGATCGCAGGGCCCGGCGCCATTGCCACGATGATATTACTGGTTGGCCAATCGGGTCCGGGGTGGATTGGGACGGCTTGGGTGATCGGGCTTTTGGCGCTGATGATCCTAGCGACTTTTGCGTTTTTGCTGGCGTCGTCGATGCTGGAGCGGCTGTTGGGGCGGACCGGGGTGATTGTGATCACCCGGCTATTGGGGATGCTGCTGGCAGCGCTGTCGGTGCAATTCGTCATTGATGGTTTGCTGCAAAGCGGGCTGGTCGGCTAGGCCTTTCCTCGGTCCTGCAAAGCCCGCATAGTCGGACAAAACACCGCTAAGGAATTATTGCGATATGGATGGCGATACCTATGCCCGGCTTGGCTATCTGGTCTTGTTGCTGATGGCCTTGGGCGGCTGGATCATCGTGGAATACCGCAGCCGCTTGGGCGCGGCCTTTCGCACGGCGGCGGCATGGGGGTTGATTTTCCTAGGTGTCGCTGCGGGATACGGGCTGTGGCAGGATGTGCGCACCGAAATCATGCCGCAGCAAATGGTGACCGATAGTGGCACGGTGGAATTGCCCCGCGCGGAAGATGGGCATTACTATGCCACGTTGACGATCAATGATCAGATGGTGCAGTTCATGGTGGATACCGGGGCCTCGAACATGGTGCTGTCACGCGATGATGCGGGCCGGTTGGGGCTGGATCCGGAAAACCTGATGTATCTGGGCCAAGCCAGCACCGCCAATGGCACCGTGCGCACGGCGCGGGTGACGCTGGGCGCGGTAGAGTTGGGCCCGTTTCGCGATGCGCCCTTTGCGGCCTGGGTGAATGATGGCGAGATGGATGGGTCGTTGCTGGGGATGGATTATCTGGGGCAGTTTCGTATTGAGATCACGGGCGAGAAGATGATCTTGCGGCGGTAATCGCAGTGAGGAAAATGAGCGCCTGCCGGCGCGTTGCTTGGTCTTTGGCTGGGTAGGCGCGCTTGGCTGGCGGTGGCTGATGAGGGGCGCTGCCCCTCAAACTCCCCGGGATATTTGAGCAAAGAGGAAGGGCTGGACGGTCAGGGTTTGGGGGATTGGGCCTTTTTTTCCCATTTCCCAGAGGCATCGTTCCAGTATTGCGCCGGTAGGCCTGCGTCGGTGATGGCTTTCCATTGGGTGCGGGCGGCGGCGACTTGGTCGGGATCGCCGTCCTCAAACAACAACCAAATGCGTTCCATTTGGGCGGCCTCAACGGGGTCGATGGGTAGGGAACCCACCAGCAGGATGGCGCGGGCGCCGTTGATGGGGGCGCCCTGCCCCAGCAAAAGTGGTTGATCGGCGTCATGCGGCCCGCCTTCCAGCCCGTGGGGCAGGAAGGCATCATCAGGGCCTAGCCAAAGTTGTTTGTCGAGCCGCTCCAACGTGGGGCGATCTGCCGCGCGCAGCATCACCCGCCAGCCTTGTTCCAGCGCCTTTTGCGCCAGCATCAAAGCCACCTCATCCACCGTTGAGCGAGTGAGATGGTAGAACATCACCATGCCCATCGGCTGCGGCCTTTCTTACTTTGCCTCATAGCGATCCTGAATCAGCCGGTTCAGCGCCATGACGCCCCAGCCGGTGGCCCCTTTGGGCGACAAGGGCAGATCGGCCTTCACCAAAGCTGTGCCCGCGATATCCAGATGGCACCACGGCATTTCCGGTTTCACAAAGCGGGCAAGGAACTGGGCGGCGGTGATCGAGCCCGCCTCGCGCCCACAGGAATTGACCATATCGGCAATGCGCGATTTCAGTTTGGCATCATAGGCCTCTCCCATCGGCAAGCGCCACGCACCTTCTCCTTCGGCCCCGGCGGCTTTCAGGAAGGCATTGCACAGATCATCGTTGTTGGAAAAAACGCCTGTGTTTTCATGGCCCAAGGCGACGATAACCGCGCCCGTCAGGGTGGCAAGGTTGATCATGCCGCAGGGTTGGAAGCGTTCTTGCGCATACCAAAGCACATCGGCCAGAACGAGGCGGCCTTCGGCGTCGGTGTTGATCACCTCGATCGTGTCGCCTTTCATGGATTTGACCACATCGCCGGGGCGTTGGGCTTTGCCGTCGGGCATGTTTTCCACGAGGCCCACCAGACCAACCACATTGGCTTTGGCCTTGCGCATCGCCAGCGTGCGCATGACGCCCGCGACCACGCCCGCGCCGCCCATGTCCATCGTCATCTCTTCCATGCCGCCCGCGGGTTTGATCGAGATGCCGCCAGTGTCAAAAACCACGCCCTTGCCGACCAACGCGAAGGGGGCCGCGCCTTTTTCGCCGCCCTTCCATTGCATGACCACGACCTTGGATGGGCTTTCAGAGCCCTGCCCCACGCCCAGCAATGCGCCCATGCCCAGCTTGGCCAGATCTTTTTCTTCAAGAATTTCAACCTCTAGCCCCAGTTCTTGCATGGCGGCAAGACGGGCGGCGAAATCATCGGTTGTCAGGATATTGGCCGGCTCATTCACCAGATCGCGGGTAAAAAAGACGCCTTCGGCAACAGCAGCCATCGGGCTGGCATCGGCAGCCACGGTTTCGGGCAAGGCGACCATCATGGTGACAGCCCCCGGGACGGTTTTCGCACCGGATTTATGGGCGTTGAAATCATAGGCCCGCAGCGCCATGCCGAAGGAGACATCGGCCGCGCGGGGATGGTTTTCGACCAGAACAAGCGTGTCAGACGCGCCAAGGGCACGGCCGATGGTGCCACCTGCCTTGCGGGCGGTGGCCACGTCAGCGCGTTTTGGCAGGCGCACCAGTTGCAGCGCATCGCAGGCCAGACCTGCCGGGAAGGCCAGTTCCATCGACTCGCCCGGCTTCAACTTGCCGAAAGCTTCAGAGGTGAGCGCGCGAAGAAGTGCCCCTTTCATCGCCCGGTTCATCCGCCGCGCGGCAGGCCCGGGGCCACCGGGCGCATCGGCCAAAAGTGCAATGCGGCCGGTTTGGGTGAGCAGTTCGTCAAGGTCAGTCTCAATAAAGCGGATCGCAACGGGTTGTGTCATGGGTTTCGCCCTCGGGTGTTGGTTTTGCCCTGTCAGATGCCGACGGCAAGGGCTTGGCCTCACGCTATAGATTGACGGCGCGCATGGCCAGATATGAGTTTCGGGGGCCAAAGGAATCCGCTATTGTGACCGCAACATCTTGTGGGAGACATGGCAAACGTGTCGAAATTCGACCGTTACTTGTTATCGCAGCTGCTTTCGCTGTTCGGGTTTTTCAGCCTGGTTCTGGTGGCCGTTTATTGGGTCAACCGGGCCGTTGGGCTGTTTGACCAGCTGATTGGCGATGGCCAGTCGGCGCTGGTGTTTCTGGAATTCTCGGTGCTGACTTTGCCCAATGTGATCCGGCTGGTGCTGCCGATTTCGGCCTTTGCAGCCTGCGTCTATGCCATCAACCGCTTGATGCAGGAAAGCGAGTTGGTGGTGATGCAGGCCACAGGCTTTTCAGCCTTTCGGCTGGCGCGGCCGGTGGCGTATTTCGGGCTGACTGTCATGCTGATACATCTGGTTCTGGCGCATGTTCTGGTGCCGGCAAGTCAGGCCCGTCTGGCCGACCGCAGTGCCGAGATCTCTGAGAATGTCACTGCGCGCTTTTTGAATGAGGGGCGGTTCATGCATCCCGCAACCGGGATCACGTTTTATATTCGCGAGATCAGCCAGTTGGGCGAGTTGAAGGATATTTTCCTGGCTGATAGCCGCAATCCGGCAGAGCGGATGGTCTATACGGCCGAAAAGGCGTTGTTGGTGCGGGGGCCAAAGGGACCGAGTCTGGTGATGCTGGATGGGGCAGCGCAGCGGTTGATGGTTGACGACGAGCGGCTGTCGATCACCCGGTTCAGCAATTTTGCGATGGATCTGTCGGGGATCGTAAAGGGCAGTGACACGCGCCGGTTGACGTTGAATGAGCTGTCCACGCTGGATCTTTTGCGCGCGGATTCGGGCGTGATCGAGCAAACCTGGGGCAGCCGGGCTGCGTTTCTGGAGGAGGCGCATGGCCGGTTTGCTATGCCGCTGATGGCACTGGCAGCCCCGCTTTTGGGGTTTGCGGCGTTGATGCTGGGGGCCTATTCGCGCTTTGGGTTATTGCCGCAGATGGTGTTTGGCGTGATGCTGTTGATCGGGATGCAGGTGATTTCGACCGCGGCGTCGGGGATGGCGTTGAAGTCCGCGGCGGCTTGGCCACTACTTTATCTGGCGCCGGTGGCGGGTTTGATCGTAGCGACAGGGTTGCTTTGGGTTGCGCAGCGCCCGCGCAGGCGCAAGGCGGGGGCCATCATATGACCCTTTCATTGTATATCGCGCGGCGGTTTTTTACCTCTGTCGGTCAAGTGTTCTTGGTGTTTTTCGGCATATTGATGCTGATCGACATGATCGAACAACTGCGCCGGTTTTCCGGAAATGGGGTGGGTTTGGCCGAGGCGCTGCACCTGTCTTTGTTCAATGTGCCAGAGACGCTGTATCGCATTCTGCCCCTGATCATGATCATGGGGGCGATTGCGCTGTTTTTGTCGCTGGCGCGGTCGTCGGAACTGGTTGTCGTGCGGGCGGCGGGGCGGTCTGGATTGCGGTTTTTGGTGACGCCGGTTCTGGCAGCGCTGACCATCGGATTGTTCACCATTGGGGTGCTGAACCCTTTGGTGGCGGCCACGCAAAAGGCCTATGAAGACCTGCGCGCGCAGTTTCTAAGTGGCGGCGATGCGGCCTTGTCGGTGTCGGATTCAGGCCTTTGGTTGCGGCAGGGCGGAGAAGATGGCCAGACCGTCATTCAAGCGACCTGCGCCAATCTGGATGGGACAGAGCTGTTTGGCGTCAGCTTTCTGACCTTTGGCCCCGATGGCCTGCCCGCCACAAGGATTGAGGCGGACACTGCGCGGTTGACCCCCGGCGCCTGGGTGCTGGATGGGGCTAAGATGTGGGAGCTGGCCAGCCCGAACCCGGAGTTGTCTTCGGCCCTGTGGCCAGATGCGACACGGCTGGAGTCTGATCTGACGCCAGAGCGGATCCGCGACAGTTTCGGCACCCCCTCGGCCGTGCCGATCTGGGCCCTGCCGGACTATATCGACGGGCTGGAAAAGGCGGGGTTTTCGGCGCTGTCTTATCGGTTGTGGTTCCAGATGGAACTGGCGCAGCCTTTGTTGCTGACGGCGATGGTTCTGATTGCGGCGGGCTTTTCCATGCGCCATGTGCGCTTTGGCAAAACCGGCACGATGGTGCTTTATGCCATGCTATCGGGATTTGCGATCTTCTTTCTTAGGAACTTCGCGCAGGCTCTTGGCGAGAATGGACAAATCCCGATCATGCTTGCCGCGTGGAGCCCGCCTGTGGCCGCCATCATGCTGGCCTTGGGCCTGCTTTTGCACCTGGAGGATGGCTGACATGCGCGCGCGTTTCGGCCTGATCACCCTTTGGTTGTTGCTGGCGGGCCCTGCCCTTGCCCAGACCGCCACGCTGGTCTCTGACAGCTTGCAGATCACCGGCGACACAAGGTTGATCGCGCAAGGCAATGTCGAGGTGTTCTTTGACGGCAAGCGCCTCCGCGCAAGCCGGATCATCTATGATCAAGCCGGGGACAGGCTGATCATCGACGGGCCGATTGTGCTGACGGATGACACCGGCGATACGATCATTCTGGCCTCGCAGGCCGATCTTTCGGCGGATCTGTCGGAAGGGATTTTGACCTCGGCCCGCATGGTTTTGAACCAGCAATTGCAACTGGCGGCGAACCAGATGATGCGCATGGGCGGGCGCTATACGGCGCTTGAAGGGGTTGTGGCCTCCTCTTGCAAGGTCTGTGCCGCCAATCCGGTGCCGTTGTGGGAAATCCGCGCCACGCGGGTGGTGCATGACCAAGAAGAGCGGCAGTTGTATTTCGAGAACGCACAGTTCCGCATTGCCGACGTGCCGGTGTTTTATATCCCACGCCTGCGGATGCCGGATCCGACGCTGGACCGGGCGACGGGGTTCATGATGCCCGCGCTGCGCTCTACCTCCGGTCTGGGCACGGGGTTGAAATTTCCTTATTTCATTACGCTGGGCGCCAGCCGTGATCTGACGATTACGCCCTATATCACCACCAAAAACGGCCGCTCGGTAGAGTTGCGCTATCGTCAGGCGTTCCGCACCGGCAAGATTGAGTTGACCGGGGCCGTTTCCTCGGATGACCTGCTTCCGGGCGAGGATCGGGGCTATTTATTCGCAACCGGAAAGTTTGCCCTGCCGCAGGCCTTTACCCTGACCTTCAATCTGCAAACCGTGTCAGACCCGGCCTATTTGCTGGATTATGGCATCTTGAACACCGACAGGCTCGACAGCCGGATCGAGATCAGCCGCACCCGGCGCAATGAGCATATCTCTGGCCAGGTGATCAGCTTTCAAACGCTGCGTGATGATGAAGACAACACCACAATTCCCTCGGTTGTGTCGGATCTGACCTTTCACCGGCGGTTTTCCTTGGGGCCTTTGGGCGGCGAAGGCGGCTTGCGGTTGCAGACGCATAACCATTGGCGCAGCTCGGAAAACCCCTTGGATTTGGACGCGGATACGATTGCCGATGGCCGCGATCTTGGCCGGATCTCGGCGCGGATCGACTGGCGGCGCAGTTTCCTCTTGCCAATGGGAATCGAGGCGACGGTGCTCGGTGAGGCTTCCGCCGATGCTTATACCATCGCACAGGATGCTGTTTACGCCGGGAAACCCACACGCACCCACTCCGCTGCCGGGGTGGAGTTGCGCTGGCCTTGGGTCAAGGCAAGTGCCGGCGGTACGGTGCATGTGATTGAACCTGTGGTGCAGTTGATCTGGGCGGGAACCAACGACGGGGGGTTGCCGAATGAGGACTCGGCTTTGGTGGAATTTGACGAGGGCAATCTGTTTTCGTTGAACCGCTTTCCCGGATCGGACGCGGTGGAATTGGGCGCGCGGGCCAATCTGGGCATCAGTTGGACCCGGCACGACCCGGCGGGCTGGTCGATGGGCGTGACGGTGGGCCGGGTGGTGCGCGATGGCGATTATGCGCAATTCGGCGCGGCTTCGGGGTTGGATGGCAAAACTTCGGACTGGCTGGCGGGGGTGACATTTACGCTGTCGGATGCCTATGCGGTCACGGGCCGCGCGGTGTTTGACGATGATTTCAGCCTGACCAAGGCCGAAGCGCGGATCACGCTGAACGAGCGCAAGCTGGCTTTGGCCACCTCCTTCATCTACGCGGTACCTGACGCTTTGGAAAACCGCCCCGATCCGCTGCGCGAATTTACCTTTGATGCGCGCTACCGGGCCAATGGTCAGGTGACAGCGAAACTGTCGGGCAGCTATGATTTCTTCTCGGAGCGGGGCACTTTGGCGGCTTTGGGGGTTGAATACCGCACGGATTGCCTTGCGGTCGATCTTTCCCTCTCGCGTCGGTTCACATCCTCTACTAGTGTGACGCCGACAACGGATTTCGGCCTTTCGGTCGAATTGATCGGCTTTGGCAGTGGCACAAAGGCGGGGGCTGCACGGCAATGCCGACAGTGAAACCGACAGACGGCGCTATGGAATGCAGACCAAGAACGGCAGGATGACAATGCGGCTGAAACGGATCATGGCGGGGTTGGTTCTGGGTGCGCTTTTGTGCGGGGTGACGATGCCGCCCGCGCAGGCGCAGGATCTGTTTGCGCCCCGGCTTTACATCAACGGGCAGGTCATCACCGAATATGAGGTGATTCAGCGCGCCTTGTTCCTGAAGCTGCTGCGCGCGCCGGGCGATTTGCAAAAAGAGGCGCTGAAGGCGCTGACCGAAGACCGCTTACGGTTCACCGAAGCCAAGCGGCTGAGCCTGACGCTGACTGATGAAGAGGTCAAGGCCGGGATGGAAGAATTCGCCGGCCGGGCGAACCTGAACGCTGAGCAGTTGATTGGCGAATTGGAAAAGATCGGGGTTGCCCCCGAGACTTTCCGCGATTTCGTGGTCGCCGGGCTGTTGTGGCGCCAAGCTGTGCGCGGGCGCTATGCGGGCCAGGTCACGGTGTCTGAGGCTGATATAGACAAGGCGATGCAGGCGGCCACCCGGCCCCGGGCCCTGAAGGTTCTGGCGTCAGAATTGGTTATCCCCGCCCAGCCGGGGAAAGAAGACGCCGCTTTGGCGCTGGCCAGCCGGTTGTCGGATGAGATTGACAGCGAGGCTGAATTCGCCGCCGCCGCGCGCCGCTATTCCGCCGCCCCGACCGCGGGGCGAGGCGGGCGTCTGGAATGGCGGCCGGTGTCGAACCTGCCGCCTGCAATTGCGGCGCAGGTTGTGGCGCTGGGGGTGGGCGACGCCTCTGCCCCTATTCAGGTGCCGGGGGCTGTGGTGCTGTTCTTGCTGCGCGACATCGCGCCGGATGAGACCGCTGAGCCGATTTCCGTCTCGGTCGAATATGCGCGGTTCTTGATGCCCGACGACCCGGTGGCGATTGCCGCGATCTTGGCAAAGGCCGACAACTGTCTGGATCTTTACGGCCCGGCCAAGGGCTTGCCCGAAGACCGTCTGGTGATCGAGACACAATCCATGTCTGAGATCCCGCGTGATATCGGGCTGGAACTGGCCCGCTTGGATCCGGGTGAAACCTCGACCGCGCTGACCCGCTCGGGGATGCGGATGCTGTTGATGCTGTGCAGCCGCAACGTCGATAGCGACCCGCCGCCGACGCGCGAAGAGATGCGGCTGGTGGCGCAAAACCAAAAGCTAGACGGATTGGCCCAAGGTTATATGGCCGAACTGAAATCTGCCGCGATTATCCGCGAGCCGTGATGCAACCCCTGCCGACGGTTCTAAGCTGCGGGGATCCGTCGGGCGTAGGGCCGGAGCTGGCGGTCAAAGCCCGCGCAGTTTTGGGGGCGGATTTGCCCTTTGCCTGGATCGGCGATCCCAGCCATTTGCCGAAAGGCGCGGTGATTGCGGAAATCAGCGACCCGGCAGAGGCTGTGGGCGTGGCGGGCGATACCCTGCCCGTTTTGCCCCTGCGTTTTGCCGCCGCTGCAGTGCCCGGCCAGCCAGATCCGGCCAATGCCGCTGGCACAATAGCGGCCATCGCCCGCGCGGTGGCTTTGGTGCAGGCGGGCAAGGCGGGGGCGGTTTGCACGGCCCCGATCAACAAGAAGGCGTTGAAGGATGGCGCGGGATTCGCCTTTCCCGGCCATACCGAATATCTGGCGCATCTGGCGGGGGTGGACCGCGTGGTGATGATGCTGGCCTGCCCCGGCCTGCGCGTGGTGCCTGCCACCATTCATATCGCATTGTCAGAGGTGCCTATGGCCCTGACCGAAGCCCTGCTGGAAGAGACCATCCGCATCACCCATGCCGCGTTGATCCGCGATTTTGGCCTTGCGGCCCCGCGTCTGGTGGTCGCAGGCCTGAACCCCCATGCGGGCGAAGGCGGTGCGATGGGCTGGGAGGATGAGCGGATGATCCGCCCCTTGGTCGCCCGGCTGGCCGCCGAGGGCATGGCAGTTCGCGGCCCCCTGCCCGCCGATACGATGTTTCATGCGGCCGCCCGCGCGGGCTATGACGCGGCAATCTGCGCCTATCACGATCAGGCGTTGATCCCGATCAAGACCATTGACTTTGCCGGGGGGGTCAATGTGACGCTGGGCCTGCCCTTTGTGCGCACCAGCCCCGATCATGGCACCGCCTATGACATTGCCGGGCGCGGGGTGGCCGATCCCTCCAGCCTGATCGCGGCGTTGCGGATGGCCGGTCAGATGGCCGCAGCGCGGCAGCGATAACCCCTGCGGAAAGGACGCCTTATGGGCACGATTGACGGATTGCCGCCCCTGCGAGAGGTGATTGCCACCCATGATCTGGTGGCCAAGCGGCAGTTAGGGCAGAACTTTTTGCTGGATCTGAACCTGACGGCCAAGATCGCGCGCTGTGCAGGCGATTTGTCGGGTGCCGATGTGCTGGAGGTGGGGCCGGGCCCCGGTGGGCTGACACGCGGGCTGTTGGCCGAAGGCGCGCGCCGGGTGCTGGCGGTAGAGAAAGATTCGCGCTGTCTGCCTGCTTTGGAAGAGATTTCCGCCCGTTACCCCGGCCAGTTGCAGGTGATCAACGCCGATGCTTTGGGGTTGGATGTGCTGGCGCATCTGACGCCGCCGATCAAGATCGTCTCGAACCTGCCCTATAATGTTGGCACTGAATTGCTGATCCGTTGGATGACGCCTGCCCAATGGCCGCCGTTCTGGCAAAGCCTGACCTTGATGTTCCAAAAGGAAGTGGCCGAGCGGATTGTGGCCAAGCCGGGCACCAACCATTACGGACGGCTGGCGCTGATGGCGCAGTGGCGGGCGGATGCGAAGATCGTGATGACCCTGCCGCCTGAGGCCTTTACCCCAGCCCCCAAAGTGCATTCCGCCGTGGTGCATCTGACCGCCCTGCCCGCGCCCCGCTTTCCCGCTGATCCAAAGGTGCTGGAGCGGGTGGTGGCCGCAGGCTTCAACCAACGCCGCAAGATGCTGCGTGCATCTTTGCGCGGGGTGCATCCGCGGATTGAGGCGATGTTGGAAGAGGCCGGGATTGCGCCAACCGAGCGCGCCGAGCGCGTGGGGTTGGAGCAGTTTTGCCATCTGGCAAGATTGGTGGCGGCGGGCTGATCGGCCCGCCTGCCCTTTATTTCAATCTTCAGCGTTATCCTTGGCCTCGACGCGATCCGTGGCCGGAGCGGTTGGCTCTTTCGGCTTGCGGGTGCGGCGGGGTTTGGCTTCGGCCTTTGGGGCAGTCTCAACGCTTTCAACCACTGGCGCAGGCCCGGTGATGAAAGACGGCAGTTCGGCCTGAACCGGCGCTGGTGCGTCAACCGGGTCGCGGCGGCGGTTTTCACGGTCGCGCCGATCGCGATTCTGGTCACGGTCACGGTTTTGGTCACGGTCACGGTCACGATTGTTGTCGCGGTTGTTGTCACGGCGAGGCTGATCTTTTGGCGGAGCGTCCTGGCGGCGGGCCTCAGGCGTTTCGACAAGGCCGCTGTCGCTGTGCTGTGCGCCCGCCTCAATCACCTCGACAATGGGTTGGTCAGAGGCTCCCGGGTCACGATAATCGCGGTCGCGGCGGTCATCACGGTCACGGTGATCGCGGTCCCGGTCGCGGTGATCACGGTTGCCATTTCCGTTATGATTCCCGTTGCCGCCCTGCTGGCCATTCCCCTGCTGGTTGCCACCTTGATAGCCACCGCTTTGGTGGTTGCCACCTTGGTGATTGCCGCCCTGCTGGGGGGGGTGTTGCTGAAACTGCTGCTGGCGGGCCTCTTGTTCGGCGGCCTGCTCGCGCATCGCTTCGGCCAGCATGCGGGTATAATGCTCGGCGTGCTGTTGGAAATTCTCAGCCGCAACGCGATCATTGCTCAGCTGAGCATCGCGGAAAAGCTGCTGATATTTCTCTACTATTTGCTGTGGCGTACCACGCACCTTACCTTCGGGGCCGGAGCTGTCGAAGGTGCGGTTGATGATATTGCCGAGGGTGCGCGGGCGGTTCTGGCTGGAACGCGGGCGTTTCTTGGAAGAGCGCATCTGGTCCTTTGATGACTTTGGCCCGTCGCCGCGACCCCGCATGGGCAGCTGAAATAAAAGCGATAAGGAATTGGGCATTTGGCAAGGTCGGAGGCAGTCTCTAACCCGTGCTTGGCCAATAACCACACGGTTTGCACGCTGACAAGGGCTATTTGGTTCAAATGTCAGGATTCCGCGCAGATCAGGCGCAACCGCACCTGTCGGTCGGGCCGGGTTTTACGGCGACGACCACCCGGTCGCGGCCATCCATGTCAGGCAGAATACGAATCTCTTGCAGACCTTGGGCTGCAAACAGGGCCGAGACGGCGGCGGCTTGGGTCGGGCCAATCTCGACTAACAACCGTCCACCGGGCATCAGGCGTGCAGGTGCGCCAAGGGCGATGCGGCGGTAAGCGTCCAGCCCATCGCCACCCGGGGTCAGGGCCAGATGCGGCTCCCATCCCTGCACTTCGGGGGAAAGGGCTGCCATTTCATCGGCGGCGATATAGGGCGGGTTTGAGGTGATCAAATCATAGGCGCCGGTGACACCCGCCAGCCAATCGGCCTGCTGGAACCGGGCGCGGGCGGAAACGCCCAGCCGGGCGGCGTTGTCTTGCGCGACCAAAAGGGCGGCGTCAGACAGATCGGTGCCAAGGCCCCTCGCTATTGGCATCGCCTTTAGGCAGGAAATCAGGATGGCGCCAGTGCCGGTGCCAAGGTCTAGCATGTTATAGATGGGGCGGGAAATGGCTTCGGAAACAAGGGTTTCCGTCTCGGGGCGCGGATCCAGCGTGTCGCGGGTGACGTGGAAGGTATGGCCCCAGAACAGCCGCTGGCCGACGATCTGCGAGATTGGTTGGCGGGTGCTGCGCGCTTGGGTATGGGTGTGATAATCGGCCAGCTGCGCGGCGGATAAATCATCGGCCAGATGCAGGGTCAGGCGATCCGTCTTCAGATCCATCGCATGGGCCAGAAGGATGCGGGCATCGCGGGGGGCATCTTCGACACCGGCCTCGCGCAGGGTGGCGATGGCGGCGCGCAGGGCTTCTTGTGCCCTCATCCCTCCATCTCGGCCAGAAGAGTGGCCTGATCATAGGAAGTCAGGGCGTTAATGGTTTCATCCAGATCGCCCGCCATCACTTGCGCCAGCGCATAAAGCGTCAGGTTGATGCGGTGATCGGTCATCCGGCCTTGCGGGAAGTTATAGGTGCGGATGCGTTCAGACCGGTCGCCCGAGCCGACCATCGCCTTGCGATCCGCGGCGCGGGCCGAATGCAGACGTTCGCGTTCCGCCTCATAAAGGCGCGCGCGCAGGACTTGCATGGCGATCTCTTTGTTGCGGTGCTGGGATTTCTCGCTGGAGGTCACAACGATACCGCTGGGAATATGGGTGATGCGCACCGCAGAATCGGTGGTGTTGACGTGCTGGCCGCCTGCACCTGAGGATCGCATGGTATCAATGCGGATGTCGTTTGGAGAGATAGCGATATCAACCTCTTGCGCCTCGGGCAGAACGGCGACGGTGGCAGCAGAGGTGTGGACGCGGCCTTGAGATTCGGTTTCGGGCACGCGCTGCACGCGGTGCACGCCAGATTCGTATTTCATCCGGGCATAGACACCCGCGCCTTTGATATGGGCGGTGAATTCCTTGACGCCGCCCATTTCGCCGGCCTGTTCGGAGATGATTTCGAACTGCCAGCCCTGCCGTTCGGCGTAGCGTTGATACATGCGTGCAAGGTCACCTGCGAACAGGCTGGCCTCATCCCCGCCGGTGCCGGGGCGGATTTCCAAGATTGCGGGGCGGGCGTCAGCGGCGTCTTTGGGCAAAAGGGCCAGACGAAGGCGGTCTTCCATGCCCGGAAGAGCGGCTTTAAGGCGGGGGATTTCATCCTCGGCCAGCGCCTTCATTTCGGGGTCGGACAGCATGGCTTCGGCGTCGCCCAGATCGGTCAGGGCTTGGCGATAGCTGGCGATTTCATCGGCCACGGGTTTCAGATCGGAATATTCCCGGCTGATCTCGGCTATTTCCGCAGGGGCGGCGCCGGCGTTCAGACGGGCTTCGAGAAACTCAAAGCGCTGGGTGATCTGGGCGAGTTTGTCTAAGGGAACCATGGCGCGGGTTTGGCGGTTTGCGGCTGTCCGGTCAAGGGGGGCTGAGCCGCGCAGCCCAGTCGGTCAGTCGAGTGGCGTTCACGCCCAGATCGCTGCGGCCAAAGCGCAGGCGGGCGTGGATATAAAGGCCATCGGGGCGCACCTCGGCCGTGGTGTAATCGGGGAAGCCCCACAGCAGGCTGCGGGTTTCCCAGGTGATGCGGCCTTCGTGCACCGATCCGGCAATGCGCAGGGTGCGGGGGGTGGCCATGGCGATGGCGTCCAGCTTTGTCAGCAGGTCCAACGGTGCGCCTTTGGTCGTGGAAAGGCGCAAGGAGGCGCCACCTTCCATCGGGGATACCACATCCCATGGGCCGTCGTGGTCCCAGGCGTAAAGGGAAGGGCTGGCGTTGAGGCCAGCCGCATCCACCGGGGCCAGCCGGACATAGGCCATCAGCGCTAGGATTGCGATAATGCCGAAGGCGATGGCCAGCCCCATGGTGCGGATCCCCCGTTTCATCGTTTGGTTTTGGCCCAGTGATAGAGACAAATCAGTTCATGCGCGACATGGGCGCCTGCAATCGCCGTGGCGCCGGTGGTGTCATAGGGGGGCGAGACCTCGACGATATCACCGCCGACCATGTTGATACCGGCCAGATCGCGCAGGCAGGCGGCGGCTTGCCAAGAATGCAGCCCCCCCCAGACCGGAGTTCCGGTGCCGGGTGCGGCGGAAGGGTCAAGGCAATCAATGTCAAAGGTGACATAGGTCGGGTTCTGGCCAACGATCTCTTTGGCGCGGGCCACCGCATAGGCCGTGCCCTTTTCATGCACCGTGCGGGCGTCGATGTATTCCACTCCCAGATAATCGTCACACTGGGTGCGGATGCCGATTTGAACGGATGTTTTCGGGTCGATCAGGCCGGTTTTCACGGCTTTATAAAAGAAGGTGCCGTGGTCGATCCGGTCCATGTCATCGTCTTCCCATAGGTCGGAATGGGCGTCGAAATGGATGACCGACATCGGGCCAAATTTCTCGGCATAGGCGCGCAGGATCGGCAGGGTGATGAAGTGATCGCCTCCCAGAGTGATGGTGCCCGCACCTGCGGTCAGGATTTTGCGGATATGGTCTGTCACCAGACCCGGAAAGCTGGGGGTATGGGCGTAATCAAAGGCGACATCGCCGTAGTCGATGATGCTCATCTCCTCCAGCGGGTTGGTGGGCCAGCCGTAGGGCGGATCAAAGGGCTGAAGGGCCGAGGCCTCACGGATCGCACGAGGGCCGAAACGGGTGCCGGTGCGGTGGGTGACGGCCTGATCAAAGGGCACGCCTGTAATGGCCAGATCGACGCCGGTCAGATCCTTGGTATAGGTGCGGCGCAGAAAACTGGTCGCGCCGGAAAAGGCGTTTTCAAACGCCAGCCCGCGCAGGCCCTTGCCGGTAAACGCAGTATCGATTTCGGTTTTTGCATCTTCTAAGGCCATGGGATTCTCGGGATTTTTCAGCGCACGATCGTTGCCAGAACGGGCCGGAGACAGTGCTGATCCGGATAATCCATAGGCTATGGCGCGCGCACAACTGTCAAGCCTTGCGCGCACGCCGCCCGGTTCAGCCGATCTTATGGCCTTCGCGCACCAGATCATCGGTAACCTGGGTGATCGCGCGGCCCAATGTTTCCACCACGAAATCAACGTTGTCACGGGTGATGATCAGGGGAGGAGACATCACGTTCAGATGCCCAATCGGGCGCACCATCAGGCCCATCTCTTCGCACAGGTTCGAAATCCGTTTGGATTCGTTGACCCCATCGGGCAGCGGCTCTTTGGTGTCTTTGTTGGCAACGTTCTCCACGCAAACCATCAGACGACGGCCGCGGGTTTGGCCGACCAAGGGCAGCTCTTCCAGCGTTTTCAGGCGGTCTAGGAAGTAGTCACCGACATCGGCGGCATTGGCCAACAGGTTTTCACGCTCTATGATTTCGATGTTTTTCAGGCCCGCGGCGCAAGCCACGGGATGGCCGGAATAGGTGAATCCAGTGGTGAACCAACGGTCGCCATCGGCGGCCATGATATCCCAAATCCGATCCGAAAATATCATTGCGCCCAAGGGGATATAACCCGAAGTTAAACCTTTGGCGCAGGTGATGATATCGGGGATAACGCCAAACTCGGCCTCTGAAGCGAACCAATGGCCCAAGCGGCCAAAGGCGGTCACAACCTCATCGGCCACAAACAAGATGCCGTGGCGCTGGCACACCTGCCACATCCGGCGCAGATAGCCTTCTGGCGGCACGATCACCCCGCCCGAAGCCTGGATCGGCTCGGCAAAGAAACCGCCGATGCGGTCGGCGCCGACGCGCGCGATCAGGTCTTCAAATTCGGTGACTAGGAAATCGCAGAACTGCGCCTCTGACATCCCGTCTGGGCGGCGATAGGGGTCGGGGACGGAAAGGAGATGGATGCCATCGGTGATATAGCGGAATTCATCGACCCTGTCGCCGGGCCGTTTGCCGAGGGATTGCGACAGGTAGGTTGATCCGTGATAGCTGTGATCACGCGCCACCAACTGGGTCTTTTCGGGGAACCCAAGGCAGGATTGCACATAAACCACCATCCGCGCGGCCGTATCGACCGCCGTCGAGCCGCCGGTGGTGAAATGTACCCGGTTCAGATCGCCGGGTGCCAGCTCTGCCAGCTTGGCCGCCAGCTGCGCCGACGGGCCGTTGGTCATATCGACGAAGGTGTTGGAAAACGCCAGCCGCTCGGCCTGATCGCCAATCGCCTGCGCCATCTCTTTGCGGCCAAGGCCGATGTTGGTGCACCACATGCCCCCCACCGCGTCGAAATACTGCCGCCCGTCAGCATCCCACAGATTGCAGCCATCGCCGCGCGTGATGACCAGACTGCCCTCTTTCTCGAACGGCCCGAAATTCGTCCAAGGGTGCAGGATATGGGCGCGATCCATCTCGAACAGATCGGCTGGCGACGGGGAATTCAGGGTCTGTGCAACGTTCATGTATATGGCTCCGGAAATGAGGTTCTGAGCGCTAGCTTAGCATTTTGATCAAATTCGGACCAGCCCCTGCCGGGTACCAAAGGTTGGGGTGGGGCAAGATATGGTGTCCAAAGGTTGATCAGACCCCATTAGGCGGGCCAGCGATGGCACCACCCCCACCTGCCCGATTCGGCCACCCCGTCAGAACAGCTTCTGCTTGGCCTTTGCGATGCTAAAGCCGTGCCCGTCTGCATTGGTGCAAGTGACCCCGGTTTTGGCGGAAACGCAGGCGATTCCGCCCAAGGAAACCGATTGGCCGTAGCCCAAAACCGGTTCATTGCCATTGGTCGCAGGATCGGACACGCAGGCCAGATAGCCTTTGCCGATACGGTCCACGGCGAAGGAACTGCCCCAATCAAACTCGCACCCGGCGGGGCGTTTGCGGTAGCTGGGTGTCAGTTTTGACATGTCGCAACGCACGGACGCTTCATCGCCGCCACTGTAGATTGCGCATTTGATGTTGCCGGTGGGCGATTGAAAATCGAGGTAATCCTGAGCAAACGCCGGGCCGGTCAAAAGGCAGGCCGCGGCGGAAAAGGTCAAAAAGTGGCGCATGAAATGTCTCCGGATAAAAAGGAAAGCGCGGCTGAACCATCGCCGCGCTTTTCAATCTGCCACGAAGGCCGGCGTTTGCACAGACACTTGCGCTTAGCCCGCCACAGGCTGCGCGCGTTCGACCAGCCTTGCAAAGAAGCTGGCGCCAACGGGCGCAGCCTCATCATTGAAGTCAAAGGCGGCGTGGTGCAGCCCTGCCCCCGGCCCTGTCCCAAGGAACAGGTATGCGCCGGGGCGGGCTTCCAGCATATAAGAAAAGTCCTCGGACCCCATCTCGCGGCAGGAATTCCCATCCACACCGTCATCGCCCGAAACTTCGCGGGCCACTTCGGTCGCAAAGGCGGCCTGATCTTCGTGGTTGATGGTGGCGGGATAGCCCCAATCATAATCGATGCGCGCCTTGACGGCATAGGCGGCGGCGTGGCCTTCGACGATCTCATGGAACCGCTTTTTCAACAGCGCGCGGACGTCGGGGTTAAAGCAGCGGATGGTGGCGCAGAACATCGCCTCTTCAGGGATGATATTGCTGGCGGTGCCGGTATGAATCTGGGTGACCGAGATAACCGCCTCATCCAAAGCATAGACATTGCGCGGGATGATGGTCTGGATGGCTTGCACCATGCCCACCACGGCCACCACCGGGTCGACGCATTCGTGGGGCGTGGCGCCATGGCCGCCCTTGCCAGTGACATAGACAAAAGCAGTATCCACCGAGGCCATCAGCGGCCCCGGCGTGGTTAGAAACTTGCCAAAAGGCACGTTGGGCGCATTGTGGATTCCGTAGACCTGACGCACATCAAAGGTATCCATGATGCCCTCTTGCACCATCACCTGACCGCCACCGCCGTCTTCTTCGGCCGGTTGAAAGATCAGCGCCACGCGGCCGGCGAATTTGCGGGTTTCGGCCAGATATTTCGCGGCGCCCAACAGCATGGTGACATGGCCGTCATGGCCGCAGGCATGCATCTTGCCGGGCACGGTGCTGGCATGGGCGGCCCCGGTCATCTCTTCGATGGGCAGCGCATCCATATCGGCGCGCAGGCCGATGGTGGGGCCAGCGCCGGTGCCGTTGATGATGGCCACGATGCCCGTTTTGGCGATGCCGGTATGGATTTCATCCACGCCCAGCTCTTCCAGCCGTTTCACAATCCAGGCCGCCGTCTCATGACATTCAAACGCCAATTCGGGATGCTGATGCAGATACCGCCGCCAGCCCTTCATTTCTTCGGCGTAAGAGGCGATACGGTTTAGAACGGGCATGGTCACAGCTCCTGTCGGCATGGGCGAGGATCCTTTATCAAATCGCAAATCCGGGTGGTCTGCAATCTCTCATGCGCGGGGCACGGTTTTAAGCCATGGGTGGGCGTCTGATCCCGTCTGCCAGAATCTTGCACTGATGACCGGCGACAAGGCGGCGGGGCCATGCTATGTTTACGAATACATAACTAGGGC